>Ga0268246_10000047_pt1 | contig 136064 bp, 122 predicted proteins | sample AgamicOrSfe_FD_200242 | JGI IMG/M metagenome (GOLD analysis project Ga0268246, IMG submission 200242) | Agave microbial communities from Guanajuato, Mexico - Or.Sf.e (v2) (version 2) | ecosystem: Host-associated > Plants > Phyllosphere > Phylloplane/Leaf | place: Guanajuato, Mexico... | reverse complement strand
CATATACGGAGCGGCCATGACTACTACACCTCCACCACCTGAAAGGCTCCGGACGCCTCCAACACCGCTCCATGGACCGCGCTACGACGCCTATGAGCCGTTTTCACCGCGCCGGTCTGCACGTGTATCACACAAGCGTCAAGACATTCGGAGCACGCCCGAGCCAAGCAATGCCAGAGTGAATGTGAAATCAGAACTTCACCAAAATCCTGCCTCTACACCTGCTCCGCGAAAGACTGCTTTGACACGTCAACTCTCTTCGCAAACGCTCTCACCTCCATCATCTCCAGAAACTCAACACCGCCACATTACGCCACAACAGACCAAGAAATTCGATAACACCGTGGATGAGGACGTTAACCTCGCTGAACTTCCGACGCTACTCCCAACACCAAATAAGACACCTCTGAAACACGCCACAGCAGCACGCAATCCTACAGCTCGTATGTTGACCTTCAAAGCCCACAACTACGATACGGTCGACTCATCACCGCGGAAGCGCAAGCAGCCGCTCACATTAGACTCTTTCGACGAACAACAAGCCAGGCGCGGCCGGAAAATACAAGTCTTCACCGACTCACAGGATCGGGTACCCGATACCAAGATGTCTGACGAGAATCCATTCGTCCGTCGCAGAAAAACTGAAACTTCATCTGCAAGTGCCAAGGGCAAAAGACCTGAACGGAACTCCAATCACGAGGACTTGGAAATGGAGGCGGCTGTAAGGAACGGTGAGGGTGTCCTCTATACTTTGTAAGTCTTTTGTTGACTCTACAATCACGAACGTTACACTAACGTTATCCAGCCGCGGCAAAAAGATACTTCGACGATTTGATGAATCAGAGGATGATTCCGAGACTGGAATCGAGCCAGAGGACATTGTCAGTCAGGAAGCCGCCATCCGCCGTCAAGCCGGCATTTCAGCTCAGAGACCATTCACGCGTTCATCCTTGAGGCCTAGACTTTTGTTTCCAAGCAAGGAACAGGAGCGCGAGCGTCAAGCTGTAGATGTTGACGAGGAGGAGGCTCTTACTGACATCGAAGTCGAAGACGACGCTATTGCTCACCCAAATCTCATGGGTTCGCAGACCCCCAAGAAGCAGTCCGGAACCTCTTTCAAGGCAGCACCGGGACACCTCACACCACAGTCTCGTTCAGTCAAAAAGAAGTCGACACGCCACCTGGAATTGCAACCTGTCGAGGAGGAAGCGGAGACTTCTCTCGAAGCTCTCTCTCCTGTCACTGTTGTCAAGAAAACCCAGAAAACAAGCCCATTCGACAGCTGGCCAAGAACAAAGCCTACTGCTAGTGCTCGCGCTTCCCAGAACAAGAAGAGAGTCGGTGAATCTCAGGAAGAGCCTGCCGGGACCAAGCGTACCAGAAGCGGCGCACACTGATTGCGACATCAAGATCTTACGAGTGCCGAGCGTGGGGGACATGACAAAGCATCAATTGTTAGCAGAACGTAATCATGACTGCAAGGAATTGGGATTTAGAAAACGAGCATGACGGACCATAACACACATGAGTCTGATTGCACATGATGTAACGACATTGGCATTAGTTAGGATACTAGGATACCAGCGTGACTACGCAAGCAAATGAATCTCTATCATTTTCCTCATGTGTCTCGTCATGTCGAGTAGTCCACTGTCAGTTCTCGTCTTTCGTCTTCACTTCATGCTCTTCCAGATGGGATCGTTGCTATGCTTGGCAAGGGTTCACGGTGTTTCAATGGATCGGCGTTTGGTGAGTGGGTCTGCCCCCACACTTTGTCAGTCCCTCTGACATCTGATCGAAGTTGAAGCTCACCTTCGACAACTGTCACACGATACTCTTTCAATTCCCCTCCGACTCTTTCCCTGGGTTCACCAACTCGCTCACTTGACGGCGGAGAATATTGGCATGGAGTTTTTCCTGCAGCACCTATGAGCGACCACTGAGCTGTGAATATGGCTCAGGCATATCGCGATGCGTGGGAACGAACCATCGCAGAGCTCAAGTCGAGGTATGCAAGATTGTTTGTATGATTCTGTCATCGCGCTCACATGCCACACAGGAACGATGAAGTAAGGAAACATGCTGCAGACGAGCTACTGCCGTCTGTCGAGGCCGCTCACAGAGGTGATTAGCCTTCTACTGCCACAACTCGCGGGTCTCTAATATTCGTCAGAAATCTCCGGCCCTCACTTTGCGCAAATCTATACGGACCTGGTAAACAAGGTTCTGGCCCTTGTACAAAACGGAAATGATGCGCACGAACGAACAGGAGGTCTCTACGCCATCGATCGACTCATTGACTTCCGAGGGGATGATGTCGCGCAGAAGACCACAAGATTTCACACAGCGCTACGGCGTATCCTTACCGGAAATGACACGATCGCCATGTTTGTGGCAGCCAAGACGCTGGGACATTTGGTTACACCGGGAGGTACATTGACGGCTGAAATTGTCGACGCGGAGGTCAAGTTCGCGATGGAATGGTTGCAGGTCGAACGATCAGAAAACCGACGATTCGCGGCGGCACTGGTCCTTCATGAACTCGCCCGCGCCTCACCGACCCTGCTTTATCAATATGTCCCACAAATCCTGGAAGTCATCTGGATCGCCCTTCGAGATCCAAAGGTCATGATCAGGGAATCAGCGGCGCAAACAGTCAGTCAGTGTTTCGAGATCCTTACAGCAAGAGACCCTCAAGTCCGCCAGACATGGCTTCAGAGGACATACGACGAGATCAACAAAGGTTTCCAGCTCAACACAATCGAGACGATCCACGGTTCGCTTTTAACGCTGAAAGAGTTGATGATCAAGGGTGGTATGTTTATGCATGGGCAGCGTTACAAGGATGCTTGCGAAAAGGTTCTGTCGTTCAAAGATCACCGCGACCCTCTGATCCGAAGAGATGTGGTTGGCATAATTCCAGTGATTGCAGGCTACGCACCCAAGGAGTTTTGCAGCGCGTACATCCACCGATCGATGACATATCTACAAGGACTCATGAAATCTCCAAAGCCTCAAGAGCGCAACATTGCGTTCTATGCGGTCGGCAAAATTGCACATGCCATTGGAAGCTCGATAGCACCCTACCTCGATCACATCTTGCTACTAATTCGTGAGGCTCTGAGCATGAAGAGTCGAGGCAGGAATGCCGATGATGCGCCGATCTTTGAGTGTATTAGCATGATCTCGATGGCAGTTGGACAAACGCTGAGCAAGTATATGGAGGCACTTCTGGATCCAATTTTCGCCTGCGGACTGAGCGATGCTCTTACTCAGGCTCTTGTCGACATGGCTCACTATATTCCGCCAGTAAAGCCCGTCATCCAAGAAAAGCTGCTCGACATGCTGAGTCGCGTTTTATGCGGCAGACCCTTCAGACTCCCTGGCCATCCGACACATGGTAGCCCGCTCCCTCCGATATACACAAAAGAAGTTAGAGATCAGCGCGATCCTCAACATCTTGACCACAAAGAAGAAGAGATCGCTCTTGCGCTGCACACACTCGGAAGCTTTGACTTCTCTGGTTACGTTCTGAATGAGTTCGTCCGGGACGTTGCCATTCGTTACGTCGAGGATGACGATTCACACATTCGCAAAGCTGCTGCCTTGACTTGCTGTCAGTTGTTCGTACGAGATCCGATCATCAACCAGTCGAGTCAGCACGCCATCCAAGTCGTGAGTGACGTTGTTGAGAAGCTACTCACAGTAGGTGTTGCAGATCCTGAGTCTGACATCCGACGGACTGTCTTGCTCTCGTTGGATGGAAGATTTGACAAACACTTGGCCAAGGCGGAGAACGTCCGCACACTTTTCCTGGCGCTCAATGACGAGTTCTTCCCTATCCGCGAGGCCGCAATGACCATTATCGGCAGACTGACAGCTGTCAACCCTGCTTATGTCTTTCCGTCGCTGCGAAAGGTGCTCATTCAGCTTCTCACAGAGATTGAGTACTCCAACAACCCACGCAACAAAGAAGAAAGTGCTCGCCTGATTAGTCATCTGGTTCGTGCCTCATCTAAGCTGATCAAAAGCTATGTTGAGCCAATGGTCGCGGTACTTCTACCCAAAACTGCTGATACGAACCCGGAGGTCGCTTCGATGACTTTGCGCGCTATCGGTGATTTGGCGGTCGTTGGAGGTGATGACATGCGCAAGCACGTTCCGGCTCTGATGGAGATTATCATCAGGAATTTGCAAGATCAGACATCTACTTCCAAGCGTTCGGCGGCATTGATGGCACTGGGTCAGCTGGCGAGCAGCTGCGGTTATGTCATTGACCCATATTTGGACCACCCCGAACTGCTCGGTATTCTGGTCAATATGGTCAAGACGGAGCCGCCGGGAGAATTGCGGAGAGAGACCATTCGTCTGATGGGTATCCTTGGAGCATTTGATCCATACAACCACCAAGTACTGGAACAGAGTCCTGAGAGTCAACTCGTCGCTGAAGCACAACAAGTCACGGATGTTTCGCTGATCATGAGCGGGATTACGCCCTCAAATGATGACTACTATCCTACGGTTGTCATCAACACTCTGATGAGCATGCTGAAAGAGAGCAGTCTACAACAGTATCATACTTCCATCATCGATGCAGTGATGAACATCTACCAGACAATGGGCCTGAAGTGCGTCAGCTTCTTGGGACAGGTAGTACCTGGCATGCTTCTTGTCATCAGAGATGCAGTACCCAAGAACCGAGAGGGACACTTTTCGCAACTGAGTGGACTCGTCCGCATTGTGCGACAACATATCCGACCATATCTGCCGGAGATCCTGCTAACGGTCCAAGACCATTGGAACGAAGGCGCAAGTCAGCAAGCGACCATGCTTTCGCTAATTGAAGCCATCTCGCGTGCACTGGAAGGCGAATTCAAGGTTCACCTAGCCAGGATATTACCTTTGCTTCTTGGAGTACTTGACCAGGACTTGTCCGCCAAAAGAGTACAGTCCGAGAGAGTCCTGCACGCCTTTTTGATCTTCGGATCCAGTGCAGAAGAATATATGCATCTCATTATCCCAGTCATCGTACGACTGTTCGAGAAGCCTGGACAGCCAGTCAATCTTGCAAGAGCCGCCATCGAGACGATTGGCAAATTGTCGCGACAGGTAAACATTTCCGAGTTCGCCTCAAAAATTATCCACCCACTTTCTCGCATCTTGGCTGGCCCAGAGTCCAGTCTCAAGCAGACCGCTCTCGATACATTGTGCGCATTGATTTTCCAACTTGGACCTGATTACATACACTTCATCCCGACTATCAACAAGATCCTCGTGGTGAATCGCGTTCCTCATCAAAACTACTCACTCATCGTCAATAAGCTGCAAAAGGGCGAGCCTCTGCCGCAAGATCTGAGCCCCGACGAGCGCTACGCAGACGACTACGAGGATCAGCAATATACCGAGATTGCTACAAAGAAGCTTGCGGTAAATCAGCAGCACTTGAAAAATGCATGGGAAGCTTCATCAAAGTCGACCAAAGAAGACTGGATTGAATGGATGCGACGATTCAGTATCGAGCTGCTCCGTGAGTCCCCGCAGCAAGCCCTCCGAGCATGCGCCCCACTTGCCAATGTCTACTCGCCCATCGCCCGGTCACTCTTCAACTCTGCCTTCGTATCGTGCTGGACTGAGCTTTACGATCAATATCAGGTGGAGCTTGTGAGAGCTATCGAAACCGCTCTGACTTCACCTCATATTCCTCCCGAAATCCTGCAGATCCTGTTGAATCTTGCCGAGTTCATGGAGCATGACGACAAAGCTTTACCTATTGACGTTCGTACCCTGGGTATGTATGCCGGAAAGTGTCATGCGTTCGCAAAGGCTCTGCACTACAAAGAGCTCGAATTCAATGCCGAGCAGAACGCTAGTGCAGTCGAGGCCTTGATCAGTATCAACAACCAGCTTCAGCAGACAGATGCCGCCTTCGGTATCTTGCGTAAGGCGCAAGGATATCAAGACGTGACAGTCAAAGAATCTTGGTTCGAGAAGCTGCAACGATGGGACGAGGCTCTTATAGCATATCAGCGTCGTGAGAGAGATGAGCCCAATTCATTTGATGTTATTCAGGGCAAGATGCGTTGTCTCCACGCACTTGGCGAGTGGGACGTCCTATCCACGCTTGCTCAGGAGAAATGGATTGGCGCTACGACCGAGCAGCGCAAGAACATTGCCGCACTGGCAGCAGCTGCGGCCTGGGGTATGGGTCAATGGGAGCTGATGGACAACTACCTCCAGGTCATGAAGCCGTACTCACCGGACCGATCGTTCTTCGGCGCTATTCTATCGATTCACAGGAACCAGTTCGACGATGCGCACGAGTACATATCAAGGGCAAGATCCGGCCTCGACACCGAGCTCAGCGCCTTACTCGGAGAATCTTACACGCGAGCTTACGGTGTGGTCGTACGGGTGCAAATGCTCGCCGAGTTGGAAGAGATTATTACATACAAGCAGAGTGCCATCGATCCAGAAAAGCAAGATCGCATGCGTAACACTTGGAGAAAACGTCTGAAGGGCTGTCAGCGTAACGTGGAGGTCTGGCAAAGAATGCTCAAGGTCAGAGCTCTTGTCATTCCACCGCGAGACGACGAGGAGATGTACATCAAGTTCTCCAGCATCTGTCGTAAGAACAGCAGGATCGGTCTTGCAGAGAAGGCGCTCAATTCGGTCATCGGCTACAATAATAACAGTATTATGTCGACAGAAGCCCAGGATCTTACCATGGAAACCCCTTACCGGGTTCAATACGCCGTATACAAATTCATGTTCGCCAACGGCGCACCTGAGCAGGCCCTCAGGAGCCTGCAAGATCTCACTGGTCGTCTCAAGGATGACTATGATCGATCAGGACATGTTCTTGCATCGACGTCTCAGAATGGCATGAACGGTGTCAATGGCACGAATGGCTTCCCCATGAACAATGGCAACACTATTGCAGCATCCACGAGCAACGAGGAGAGCCCTGAGAGGACGCTCGAGAGGCTCAGTGAGTGGCAGAAGCTACTGGCAAAGTGCTACCTAAAACAAGGAGACTGGCTGGCTAAGCAGCTTAATGGTGACTGGGAGTCCGAGGACATTCAGGAAGTTCTCAACTCTTATCACCAAGCCACACGATACAACCAGGAGTGGTACAAGGCCTGGCATGCATGGGCACTAGCCAATTTCGAAGTTGTCACATCGATGACCTCGCACACCGACCGCGAGTCTGCCCACATCACGCCGCAAACCGTTGAAGCACACGTTGTGCCTGCTGTACGCGGGTTCTTCAAATCAATCGCGTTGTCGAACAGTAGCGCACTTCAAGATACCCTGCGTCTCCTGACGTTGTGGTTCGCTCATGGCGACCACCAAGACGTGACCCAGGCTGTTACTCAGGGGTTGACTACTGTGAGTATCGATACATGGCTAGAGGTCATGCCGCAACTGATAGCTCGAATCAATCAACCGAACAGACTCGTCCGGATGTCGATCCACAGCTTGCTTCGGGAAATTGGCAGAGCTCATCCACAAGCTCTTGTTTATCCTTTGACGGTCTCGATAAAATCTGACGTCAAGGAGCGTTCGCGAGCAGCCCGAGAGATCATGAACTCGATGGAGCAACACAGTGGCGATTTGTGCAGAGAAGCCGCTAGCGTCAGTCATGAATTGATCAGGATTGCGGTTTTGTGGCACGAACAATGGCATGAGGGCCTTGAGGAGGCATCAAGACTATACTTTGGCAACGACGATGTCGAAGGTTTCTTCGCAACCTTGGAGCCTCTTCACCAAATGCTCGACGCTGGACCGGATACGCTGCGAGAAATCTCTTTCATTCAGAGTTTCGGACGAGATCTGCAAGAAGCGCGTGACTGGTGTAATGCATACAAGAACTCACGAGATCGTGGTGACCTGAGTCAAGCTTGGGATCTCTACTACCAAGTGTTCAAACGGATAACTAAGCAGCTTCCGCAGCTGCTCAACCTCGAGCTGCAGTACGTGTCTCCAGAGCTTAAGAAGGCGGCGAATCTGCATCTCGCCGTACCTGGTACATATATCAGCGGCAAGCCGGTCGTCTCGATTGCATCCTTCGATCCTGTGGCCAGCGTCATCCAATCGAAGCAGCGGCCAAGAAAGCTGGGGCTCACGGGCAGTGACGGCAACAAGTACGTCTACGTCCTCAAGGGTCACGAAGACATAAGACAAGACGAAAGAGTGATGCAGTTGTTTGGTCTGGTCAACACGTTGCTTGCGAATGATCCGGAATCGCTCAAGAGGCATCTCAACATTCAGAGATATTCTGCCATTCCACAGTCGACGCAATCCGGTCTTCTTGGATGGGTGCCGAACAGCGACACGCTGCACGTGCTGATCCGCGAATACCGCGAGAGTCGCAAGATTCTCCTCAATATTGAGCACAGGATAATGCTACAGATGGCTCCCGATTACGACAACCTCACGTTGATGCAAAAAGTGGAAGTTTTCGGTTATGCGCTGGACAACACGACTGGACAGGATCTGTATCGTGTCCTCTGGCTCAAGAGTAAGAGTTCTGAATCCTGGCTCGATCGACGTACCAACTACACTCGATCTCTGGCGGTCATGTCGATGGTTGGATACATTCTCGGATTAGGTGACAGACATCCATCGAACTTGATGCTGGACCGGGCGACGGGCAAGATCATCCACATCGATTTCGGTGACTGTTTCGAGGTGGCTATGCACAGAGAGAAATACCCAGAGAAAGTGCCTTTCCGTCTGACTCGCATGCTCACCTTCGCAATGGAAGTTAGTAACATCGAGGGATCATTCCGGACGACGTGCGAGCAAGTAATGAGGGTTCTTCGGTCGAACAAGGAATCATTGGTAGCGGTGCTGGAGGCCTTCATTCACGATCCACTCCTCAACTGGCGTCTGAACACAAGAGAGCAGCCTTCGGATCCGGCGTTCAGATCCGATCAGCGCCGTGCGTCTGTCATGGGAGAGCTGCCTCTGAGCGGTTCGGCACGTGTTGGTCGGCCGAGAGCCGGGACGAACACCAACCCACCTCCAGCTGAAGCAAAGGAGGTACAAAACGCGCGTGCGCTGCAAGTGCTGGCTCGCGTCAAGGAGAAGCTCTCTGGGAGGGATTTCAAGAAGGACATTGAACTGCCTATTGATGAGCAGGTCGAGAAGCTACTGAGTGAGGCGACTAGTCTCGAGAACCTGTGTTGCCATTACATCGGTAAGTATCTGTGGAGTCGCCGAGTCATGAGTGGAAGCTAACATTGCATAGGTTGGTGTGCTTTCTGGTAGCCTGCTACCTCAAAGTCTCTCTTGGTTTCGTCACTATGCAGGTATTAATGGCTGGGTTCGCGGAGGAAGGGTGGAATATGATCGAGAGCGGCAGATAATGATTTTGAGCATAGCGCGGCGTGTCTATAGCATTGCTGAACTGTATGTAGTGCTTCTCCATTCAGAAATGGTATACCGAAGATACCCAACATCAAACAATGTATTCCTGGTACCTGAGATGCAGTGTACAACATGTTGTCGCGTGACGTTTTCTTAAACCTTAACCAGATCTCAGGGGACGGCGCTAATGCAGCTCCCGGAAACGGCCGAGGTGCCAACCACTCCTTCCCTCCGCGGATACTCGGCATGACACTCCGCCTAAGATCTTCGAGAGTAATATCCTTATCCATCTGGCAACCCCCAGATTCCCGACAAAATGTTCAATAATCTTGAAACTGTGCGGACGTGGCAGAATTGGCATGCGAACTCTGAACTGAACGATCCCCAGTCAACGAACCGTTAGTTCCTTGGTACAGATCGTTACGCCGAGAACCTTATCCATCACATGCCGCGCAGGCCGGCGACAAACCACCGACATCATCGCCATACCTGAATTCTCTTCTACATCTAGGATTGCTGTCATCCTAGTTCTATAATCGTATAATGATTCGATATGGTCGGCGGCTCACCCAGAAAAGTCCCTAATCCTCCCCGCTTCGACTCTCAAACCGACGATGAGGATCAACGATACGATAACAGCCACCATGAGGCATTGAGAACCCACTTTGCCGTACCAACTCCTATGGCCAGCCCCAGTCGTTCCCCCGAAAGAACCAACACGAGGAACAGTCGAGGAGACTCTTCAGACACATTACACGATGAAGACGAAAAAACAGTCTTGGCCTGGAGGGAACGTGTCAAGCACTTTACATGGGTATGTTTTTTGCACATCTTGATGTTATGCCGAGGCATGTTGACTGACACCTTCAGACCTTCTTCACTATGACCATGGCGACGGGCCAGATAGCAAATGTCCTGTGGGCTGGTAAGTCTTGCATGAGGTCTGTTCCAGTGCTTCGACTCATGCTCATTCCTCTGCAGTGCCATACCGATTCCCTGGTCTCTTCGCCATCGGCGTCATTTTCTTCCTTCTCAACATCGTTCTCTTCATCATTAACTGCATCATGATCTCCCTACGCTTCAGATATCATCCGCACACCTTTGTTAGTAGTCTCACGCATCCTAGTGAGAGTCTGTTCGTGCCGGCCTCCGTCATCTCGTTGGGTACAATATTGCTCAACATCACCGAATATGGAGCGAGTGAAGGCAAGACCGGCCCATGGCTCTCCGATGTCATGTTTGTGCTGTTCTGGATCTACTGCGCGTTGGGCTTCATTTTTTGCTGCGGCATCTACTTGATCATGTATGTCTGAAGCCGTCTGACGGCGAGAGTGACCAGCTGACAACGATCAAAGGTGGTCAACTCATGAATTCACAATCTCGACCATGACACCCGTCTGGATCTTTCCTTGTTATCCACTGCTGGTCATTGGACCGCACGCCGCCATCCTCGCAAATTCAGTCCGTGGAAACCGCGGCCTCGATATCGTGATAGGGGGTTTCATGTTCCAAGGAATCGGCTTCATGCTATCTCTGATGGTATACTCGTCCTTCCTCTACCGTCTCATGACGCAGAAGCTACCCGCCGAATCTGTTCGTCCCGGCATGTTCGTCAGTGTCGGTCCGTCTGGCTTCACCATCGCAGGAGTCATTAATATGGGCCATGCATTGGTCAACTGCATACCTGACAACTTTATGGGCGTAGGACCGATAGCAGGAACTATCACCATGATCGCAGCAAACTGGTTCGGAATCTGGTTGTGGGGGTATGTGTCTGCTTAGCTGACTACGAGATTATCACTAACAATCCTTAGTCTCGCCATCTTCTTTCTCGTAGTCTCAATTGGCGCCCACTGGAGTTGCCTCAGCCATGGCAGGCTGCATTTTGCAATGAACTGGTACTCGTTCATCTTCCCGCAGACTGGACTGACCACCGCCACCTTTGCAGTAGCCAAGGCACTCAACGACAACACGGGTTTCCGCATCCTAGGCTGTATCTTCACCGTCGCGTTAGTCATTGTCTGGTTTCTGGTTTTCGGCATGATGATTCGTGCAATTGTGCGTAAAGACATCCTTTGGCCACAGAAGCAAGAAGATCGCGAGGAGAGCGATTGGACGTTGCAGCGCAAGAAGTCTAGCAGCCGTCGCCCTAGGGGCCAAGATCTGCAGCGCGGACTCGGTGACAGACGTCAGAGTCAGGAGGTGGCGCAAAGGAACACGGGTGCTGAAGTCTGATGAATAGAGTCCTCGTAGCTGGTCTAGAGACTGCTTGCCACCTTCCACGTTCAATGTTATTCTTTTCGACTCAACATGTCCGCCCATGTACTGCGCAATGTGCTCAATCTACCTCGTTGTCTCGGATTTACATTGTGGTGTGCCTAAAGTGGTCGAGTAAAGTGGTCGAGGCAGAACCTGGGGCTGAGTATGGTCTTGGTATCGAGCTCCACTGCCAAGAAATAGTATGAGCCGCGTGATGCCACGTGAAATTGACTCTCATCCTGAGGTATCACACAGATTCTACAGCACCCTTCCAGTCAAGACAAGGAGCTTGATGGGGTAGTCGCACAGCCTGTAAGAACCTTCTCCATGGTGAATCATCCTGTTGGTAAGGCGTCGTAAAGTCCGCCGTAAGTCGTGCCTTCCAGGTAAGGTACCTTGATGTGTGAGCAGGATATGGCATATATAGAACCTCATTCCAGTGCGATTCTGGAGTGCCTTATCGGAAGCGCATCCTCTTTTACAGCTTTCTCACTTTCACTTTTCTTCTTCCGCAGAAAGGAGGTGCGAAGAGCCAGTTTCAGACGGTGATGAACAAAGACCAACTCGACTGATCAGCTCACTTTCTTCTTCGTCCATCTTTGACACATTACTTTCACCAAGCTTTCACCGCTGAATTCTTCAGTCGTTCATCCTTTCTCAGCAGCCGTCTCCCCTGCAGTGCATAGCACCACCAAAGCAGACATGGCCGACAGCGACTTCGAGATGCAGCTTTACCCGTACATCTCCATCGAGCCCTTACATTCAGAGACGCCGGACACAGAACGAGAATCATTGGCGGACACAGCTCACTCTCAATATTGGTTTGACAGGCCGACCGACTGGCTGACCGACTGGTCCCTTCGATCAAACGAATCCTCACATTCAGAAGCGCTGGACACCTCGGGGGTGCTATTAGCGGATACAGACCCTTGGGGATCATCCACCGACCTTGGAGCACCCTACATGCCTCTCTTGTCATCCGAAACCTCAGATACAGAAGCCATGAATACAGAAACGTCGGACACAACACCGGAGGGGCCAACAGCGGACACAGCACCATCACAAGCATCGACCGACCTTGAAGCACCCTACATGCCTCTCTTGTCATCCGAAACCTCAGATACAGAAGCCATGAATACAGAAACGTCGGACACAACACCGGAGGGGCCAACAGCGGACACAGCACCATCACAAGCATCGACCGACCTTGAAGCACCCTACATGCCTCTCTTGTCATCCGAAACCTCAAATTCAGAAGCCATGAATACAGAAACGTCAGACATAACACCAGAGGAGCCAACACCGGACACAGCACCATCACAAGCATCGACCGACCTTGAAGCACAGCAGTCCACCAGTGCCAGCACTACACAACGCCACGCCTCAGTCATTGTCACATACATCGGCCTCTGCGTTCTGGGTCTCTGCTTCTTACTGGCTGAATTTACAATCAGCCACTTGACCGTCATCTTCATCGCGCATTTCTGCGAGCTCAAGGAGGGTTTTATAGAAGAGGCTCATGTGTTCTGGTACATCATCGACACAGTGTTTTGGCTCGTCGCTCCGCTTGTTTTTGTTTTGGGCAGAACGCCGGAAGAGATGAAGGTCGGAGAGAGCGATACGTCTGAAGGTGGCTTCATTGAAATTATAGGCGCTTGGTGTGTGGTATGTGTGGTTCTGCTATTCATTGGTCTGGTGGTGTTTGCAATTGCTGTGCTCATAACGGCTGTCGTAATGCTCTGGTCTGCGCTGGGGTGGGTTCTTTCTTCTTTGGGTTTGCTTTAGTCATGATCACGCCTCGTCTCGAGACGCTTTAGAGGTCCAGATGGCGACTCAGCCGTCCGAATCACTCTTTGGTGTATCACTATAATTCAGAAAGCAGAGTATGGTCAGTCTCTTAACACTATTCAACACGTGCGACAAACTGTGCAATGGCTGCTCACCAGCTGAGTTAGTGAACACCCAATTCATTAGTCTTGCCACTGTGTGCGATCCTGCATTACTATCAATCGTGTGCGAATTATATACAATAGACCGAGGCAAGTCCCTCTGCCCGTCATCCTCGACATATCCAATAACGTGGCCAATATTGGTGGATCAGTATTCCCAATACTAAACTCATATTATCACCATCTCACCGCAAAATCTCGTAGAACAGCAGGTAAACCTCCCTCTGCATGCCCAACACATCACTCGTCTTGGCCTCTTTGATCTTGTCGTCACTGATCCTCCACCATCGATTATGTGGTTTCTTGGCCTTGCTGTTCTTGCTCGCTGAGCTCTGGTCGGACGCCTTCTGTGGGCTGAGACGAGGACTCAGCAGATCGCTGCCATCAGGCGCGGCCGAGCCGGACCGACCGGACATTATCGATGCCGGTCTAAGGCGGTTAAAATCGAATTTACCTCGTGATGATGAGGAAGATGTCTTCTTCAGTTTGGTACCTTCTGCTTCCTCCTGGCCGAGAGAACTTGTGCTTGTCATGGCGTCTTCGACGATTTCGGCGTGCTCGGCGTGGCTGAGTTTGCTCTTGCCGAGAGTGTGTACGCTTCGACTCGATACTGATGAAAGACTTGTGCTGCTCTCGTTGGCTTTCCGTGGGCTGGATCCCGACAAGAAGCTTGCCGTCTCGGAGCTGTCGACTGTCAGATCTTTCGATGGTTGTGGTCGCAACGTCGGTGACGGGGAGCTGCCATCTCTTGGACTGTTCTTAACGCTGTACAAGCCCTCCGTGCCAAGCGATGCTTGTGTCGAGAACGGTTCGGCAAGGACTTGTCTTCGGAAGGACTCATAGTGGCCGCTGTTATGCCCACCCTTATGCGTCACTACACCAAGAAGACGGTAGGAGACCTGGTCTAAAAGTCCGCCCAGAGGAAGCGTTTCAGGAAAAGATACTTTGGCGAGGTTTTTGGTCGTATTTGAGTGGGAATCGAAGACTGAGCGGGAGAGATGGATGGCGAGAACGCGAGGAAATGTCGAGATTCGCATATGACGAGCGATCTTGCGTTTCGGTGCTAATGATACATCAGGAAGAGTGACGCCTTTAGGGTGGGTTTCTGGGTCGTGGGTTATGGCGTGTTGCAGTAGAGAGATGTCGTTGTCGATGCTCGCTTTCTTCTCCGGTTGCGCACGTGAGAGCTCTTTTTGTTTGGTCTCGATGGCATGCTCCAGTCGACATCGCTCACAGCGGAAGTCATCTATATGCTCGACTTTGAGCATACCGTCAAAGCAAGTGTTCAATGTTGTAGCTTTGCCTTGTTGGGGAACATGTAGTGTGAGTGTGACAAAGTCCGAGATGGATGGTTTCGGTTTGAAGTGACAGTGTGTGCATTCAATTTGCGACTCAATCTTGCCTTCGAATGGAAAGCCGGGGTCGGTCTCGTCCTCTTCGATTAGCGCTTCCGCCTTTTTCTGCAATGGAGTATCCGCTCTTTTCTCCTCTTCCTGCGACAGTCCGTCAGGAAGAGGTTCTTCTCCTCCTCCCGTTGATTCATCCGTGTCGTTTCCGGCTCCAGGCTCTTTCCTCGGCCGGATAGTCTCCTCGCTCTTTTCCAATTGCTCAATTCTGCCTAGCACTCCCCTCGACGCTTTCCTCCTCACTCTCTTTGCTGCTCCATACTCATCACTCAGCCTCTCTGTGACCAGCTGCAAGAACTCCTGTGCGTCCTGCTGATTTCGATTAATCCTAGTACGAAAAGCCTGCTCCAGTACCGATATGAATGTGCCCGCAGAGATGGTCTTTTTGTATATCGGCCGCTCGTTCAGCGCGTCCAGAACCTCTTTCAGCGCCGCTGTAACCAATCCCTTCTGTAGACCTAGCGCCTTCCACTCTGGCAATTTTTCTACCTTCTCCCCCTGCTCTTCGTTTGATGACTCTCCCTGTGCGATGGTTGTGTAGATGTCATGCTCCAGTCGCCGCCGATGCAATTCGCGAATGAGGTAGACTCGGAGTTCTGGCAGTCCAGCGAGAGTTTGCAAGACTGAGTTCATGAAGCAATCATTGGCCGGGTTGTGCAGGCCCACGACACCCTTTTTGCGCGTGGATCTCGATGATTGGGCTGCATCATCGTCAAGGAAGAAGGTGGGGCCAAAGACGTAGACGAGAGTTATCGCTGCTAAAGAGGCCCCGGCGGCATAGGTGGCGATTGTCAATGGTTTGTCTGGCATTTCGAAGTATTGCTTTTGGATATGATTCTATCGTTCCATGTTTCGAGTGTATGCGGTGCGGATATCGATACGACCAGAAGTGCCAATCCCTAGAATGGCTCGTGTCGTAGACCAGATGTTCTCATTTCCGGACAATGCTGTACCTTCAAGGTCGAACGCTCGTCTATAGTACTCTATACTATAATTGAAGCAAAACACAACCACAGTTTATTGCAGGCTTTAGATTGTCCAGCGTAGAGTTCAGAGTCGGTATGTGAGTTATGCTTTCGCGGGGTAACACCACATGGGGCTGCGGTACCCACCTCGGCATGAATCGGGATGCCGGTCCAGCGTCTTACAAGAAACGTCGGTGGCTGGTAATGCCAATAATATATTATATTATTACGTACGTACTTTACGAGTCGGCTGTCGATGTGTAGTGTTGAGAGTCACGAACAGGACCATAGGATGTATTATGTGTAGTCGTTCCACATGAATAGATTTGGTGTACGCGTAGTAAAGAATGGACGGAGTGCAATCAAATAAAAGCTGCTCCAAAAAGAGACCCCGGGTATCTGCCAACGCCATGCTCAAGAAGCAAAGAAACAAGATCAAGATTTACGCATCGTCCGAAGAATCGGAATCAGTGGTGTAATGCCTCTTCAGCTGCGTCAGGTCGAATGACTCCCCGTCAGAAGACGTCTTATCGGTCTCGTCCTCCTCCCTCTGTTTCGCATTGCCCACGGTAATGCAAAGACCCTTTTCTTTGACCAGTGTCTCTATGTTGAAGGGCACACTACTATCTGAGCGATTCGTAAGATGCAGGTCGGTAGATGAGTGTTTCTCACTGGGTATCTGGATGGGCAAATCTTCAGAAAAGTTGGTCCTGTTCGTCGTCCTGTTGCTCCTGTTGCCGCGGATTGTACCAATCGTGAGACCCGGGTCCATCTCCAGTCGAGTATCAAACGGCTGTCGAGGCCTGCCAGATCGTCCTCGAGTACCGTCGTCCTCGTGATGATCTGCAGCACGCTTGACTTGGACGAATAATGGACGATAACAAGCAATGCAGCCAGCCGCGATTGTGGCGCCTTCTTCGGTAACCGACCAGATGAGGCAATTCGTAGCGCTGTCTGTCTGACTATCAGCAAAGTGGACCGATGTGGTGTATGCGCTGTTTTCCGACTTACACAAGAGGTCATCCTGTGTGTTCAGCTCTCGAAGAAATACAGTCCGCACGATCGATGTGATGCTTGCACTACCAAGGGTCAGTGAAACGTCTTGTCGAGATCGTTGCCATGACGTACAAAGTGCCTAGACTCATGATAAGCCCAGTAGCTATCCGGACTTTGAGAGACAGCTGGGTCTTTCGGAGCACCAAGAATGGGATGAGGGCGAGTGCCCAGTCAGTGGCGATGGTGACGCCGCCGTGAACGTACGCGACCGTTGTAAAGATGGCAGCCCTACAGTGGTCTCTTTCCGAGAGATGCCAGAATGCGTCGACGGGATTGCACTGATAGATGACCCAGAAAAGACCGAGCAGGCCCACGCCAACCATGAGGAACAAGATGAGGAATAGGAACGCCTTTTGCCACCAGCTGACCATAAAACGTAGGAGAAGCAAGCAGATAGACACCTTGGCGAAGAGCTGCGTCGCTGCATACAGAGATTCTCCGATAAGCCAGTGCTGCAACGCGCATCAGATCATGCTCGTATGACAGCAGCATAAGTTATAGCGATTGTGACTCACCAGGTAAGCCTGTTCGATTTGTGCTTCAGGCAGTCCGGCTTGATGTCGTCCCAGACCAAGTGCGACAAGTTTGTAGAGTACGCCTGCTTCGATGGTGAAAAGAATCTATGCTCGTCATTAGTATAGTCGTAAGAATGGCGGATAAGGTGAACGACTGACAAGAGCCAGAACCATGAACCAGTCTTCCAGCGCCAATCTTCGCACGACCTTTAGTCGAGCATAACATCTTAACGGAACTAAGAACCAGGACGTAACAACGAAGAGGGATACTACGGCCAAGATGGTGTTCTGCCTGCCGTCCGGTGTCTCCATGGTTTCCCTTTAAGCCGGTCTTCTTCTCGAAGACTGTACGTCGTGAATTCCAACAGCGTAGAATGTTAGGAAGGCTGCGGCAATGGTGAACTGCGTATATATGACAAGATCCCAGCGTGGCCATTAAGAGTACTGGTTCGGAACGGTCCAGCGGCGTAAGAGCCGATCAGTAACGGGCCTGACCAGAAATGTAGTTAGACTTAAGCCTACCTTGACAGGCATTCGACCCGTGGTTTACCTTCTCAATTAGCTATCCATAGTCGTCAACGGTTCTGTAGTGGGCAGCCAAACGGTTGTTCATCGCTCATCCCGCCGAAGTCTAAGCGGCGCTCTGGGCTGTAGTTTTGCAGCGTGGCCTGCTGACATTCCAACGCTTGACTTCAATACCGTTGAATAATGGATGGATAGTTGTGTCAGTGTGCTCGGGCGAACCGGGCATTATTGTCTAATCGTGAGACAGTCCGGAGTACAGGGTCTGCGAACGGTAGTTCGAAAGGCTCGATTCGCGCTGGTGCAAAGGATGATATCGCCTTGTATGACGATATATATTGGAAGACGTGATTCGTGATGCAGAGTTCGAAAAAGGCCACACGTCGCACCGAGGTCGCATCGAGGATTGTTGCTAGATTCCGGCAGAATAAAGAGTCCATTGACACCTACATTGTTGTGCTTCACACACGATATACCACATACCTGTCGCGAGATGTTGCCCAACGATTCGACTGATGGTGCTCCATCTTGAGACATGCAACTGCAGGCCGTCAGCTGCCTGAGTATCAGGCGTTTCAAGAGATCGAGGCCAGCTTGTGTCGCTGAAGAGAGAAGGTCTACAGAGTCTACCGTTGTGGTGACCGTTGTCATTTGTTGTCCAGAGAATCCGCGGCATGAACGAGAGGAAGAAACGGTCAAGTCTTTGGTCTTCTGCGGTCAAAGTAGCCGGCGAGGTTCGCCGGAATGAGCCGAGCCTTGGCAGTTTTCTCAAGCGAAAGCGAAAGACGACAAATTGTGATACCTGGAATTATCTCGGCATAGGCATCAACATCAATATTGAGCTCGATCGGGACTTCTGCTGCATCCTTCCAGGCGTGGCGCCACTGTCGATGTCGCATCTGGGTGCACGATGGCTCAATCGCGTTGGCAGTAGCGACCACCATGAGAAGAGCTCTGGATTGGCACACTGGCAGGAGAATCTCGGTATCAATCTTGCTTGCTCTGGTCACGCTTTCGATCACTCCACGACACGGGCAGTCATGAAATAAAGGTACATATCCAAGTCTCCTATATTGCTTCCCACACAACCAACGAGATGATAAATTCCATCACCAAAAATATGTTTCAAGACGGGGCGGAGGGCGAAAGCCTGTTGAATGAGAAACCCATAATCTGAAGTTGGTCACTATGTTCCGATTCTGCACGCTTCTTCCAAGAGTCAATCAGACCACTGACAAGCAATAGATCTCATTGTATCCCTTGACCCGCGGGCTAGAGTGCATCGTTATGTGTGATGCCGTTTCGATTCCGAGGCTTATGAAGAGCATCTGGAAGCGTTCCAGAGACGACAAACGTTAGCATTGCGTGATCGAGGCTTGATCGAGGTAGGTGAGTGATGTACAAAGTGGGACATCTCAGGCTCTTTTGCACATTGTCATAGTTTACTGCACATTGCACATGAATACATCGTTATCACGTTATCACGTTATCACTGCAAAGACAATGCCCACTTTCGGGATTTTTCATCATATATCGTGTTTTGATTTTGAGTGAAATAGTACAGTAGATATGTATACAGATTATGGCTTTTCGTCCTGTCGAACCGAATTGCTGGCCACGACAGGGCACAACCAAATCATTCTTCATCGTCGTTGAAAGCTTTTGTGTTTTTGGCGTTATACATCAGCACTCTCCGCACCAGGCAAGCAGAGTCTGTCAGAATACAAGGGTGAAGTTTAGAGGTGGGGGCTGTGTTGGTATGCAGTCGTTCAGTAGTAGCCATCAAAGACGCCTTGGAGTTCGTCAAGCTCGATGTCTTCCGGGCTTCTGAGCTGGCCGTTCTCGTCCCAAGCAGATGAAATATCCATAGGATCGTTGTTGACAATGTCAAGGCTGATCGTCTCGACGGCCTTGAGAACCTGACGGGTCTCGGTGGTCAAGGGCTGGAGGACCTTACCGTCAAGGTGCATGGGCGCATGCTGAGGACGCAAGACAGGGCTGCTGAATTCGAAAGCCAGAGAGTCTGAGTTTGGGAACAGACTTGGGAGAGGCTCCTTGTGTGGCTTCAAGCTGCTGTCGTTCTCGTCGGACATTTCGATAGTGTTGCGCACATCAGAGCCAGTGTTCTCCTCCGTCTTGATGGCATTGTCGGTCGGCGCAGAGCCAGCTCTTTGCCGACTGTTTCTTCTCTGCTCTTGAAGCTCGTTCGCGGTCTGCTTAAAATCCCGCTCCTCGCGTTCCAGGGGAGGGCTCTGGGCACGGCGGTTGTGCGAAAGGTTGGAGGAGGACAGATCGCGGGATAGGGAGAGGGAGCTCCTGCCGGAAAAGGTACTGGCAACATCCATGTCGCTTTCGTCTTCGAGCTCCGGGCTAGACAAGACGACTTCTGGAGATGGCGAGAGACGAGATCGGTCGCGCATGTACTTGTTGTCAGCCTCATCGTCGGTGTGAGAGGACAAAGCTGGAGAAATGACGCGGCGAGAGATCGGCACCATGGCCGAGACCTCCGGAATGGGTTGGTGAGGTTGCGTAGTGAGATAGTAGAAGACGCGGCGTGGGTGGATGTTTTCTTGCTGCTTGCCGAGCGGGCAAGGGCTGACGATCGGCCATGGACCCTTGAGATAGGATGCGAGGCGGGCCTGGATCAAGGCGTTCGGGTTTGTTGACCTGGACATGGTGTTAGCAGAGCGATCGCTTCCAGCTGCGCCACAAGTAGATGGAACGTACGCGTCAATGGTAGGCACCGAATTGGCGAGCACAGCGGCCAACTCTTTCGAGGTGTGTGGCCTGTTGCCGGTCTTTTCGAGTTGACGTATGACGCCAACCACGATTTCATCCTTGATGCCTGTTGTATCCACCTTTTGAACTCCTTCAGCACCAGGCGAAGGCGGCGGGGTGTGCTCGGCGCCTCGTGGGTGTGACGGTAGTTCCGTCTTGACCCGGATATTCGTCGAAGACGGGGGGCTCATGGCGCCTGGAGGCGGCGAAGACGAGCCAGGTCGTGACTTCTTCGTCGGAGGACCCTCCACATCACGAGGCGACGTGGCCGAGGACGATTGTCGTGCACGCTTGGGGATGTGGACTCCCAGCAACGAGAGGGAAACGGACTTGCGTCGGGTGTCGTAAGGCATAGTGACTGTGTTTTGTCGCGGTCAGGTCCGGTATGGTGAGAGGAGGTTGACGAAGTAGCTTAGTTTAACTAGTAGAATTTGTTTGTCGAATGTTGATGGCTGGGTATGGGTCGCGCGACAGTGAGCTCGGTGGTGAGCGGGCGTGTTGTTTGGTCGGGAGAAACAATTGGGGAAGCTTGACGCAATGTTCAGGCGAAGTCGCGATTGATGTAAGTGTGGAATGCAAGCAATGGTGTTGTATTCCGACAAACAATGCAAGGTGGATTCGCCAACGTCAAGAGATGAGAGCTCTCTAGATTTGGTGAATGATTGTAACGGTGTTGGGGTTACAGTAATGAGGGAGCGATGTGCGGCGCTGTTTGCGATAACGGGCGGGTTCCAGAAAATAATTCGGAGAGCTTCAATAATGTTTTGGATGCTGGTGAGTTGCGCAAGCAAGGTGTTGCGCGAGGCAGACGAAGAATGGAATAGTAGTACAGAGTGCGACGATGATAGGTTCAAGGTATGGTGGATGGAACAAATGGAAGAAGTACAGATATGAGTGCAGGTGGTTGGCCGAAGGGGAAGCTCTAGGGAGGTGTGCCAGTGCGAGATGATGGATGGGTCACTGGGCAAGCACCACGCAGCACGCACGGCAGCAGGCAAGGGCGAGGCAAGGATGGACCTCAGCTTAGGGCCCCAGCAACGCGCGATTTCGCAATGACGGAACCCTCCCTAACAGTCGAAGTACGTGCGCGTGCTCGTGGGCCTGAAAAGAGGACACATCACCATCACATCCGTCGAGCTGTGCCAGTAGGTAACAATTTCTCTCGGCATGAGATGGCGCTCGCCAGACAAAAGGCAAACGCACTTGTCAGGGGGCCGATTTGTCGGATCAGCTTCGGGGCGCGCGCTTGCAGCGATGGACGCCGGTGCTAAACCTGAACCGGTCGAGCTAGCCATCAGCCGTCACTGCCGCCTTGGGAATTTTTGACGACACCAGATTCTGGAAATCGAGACCTTCCGCTTTTCTTGTGATCCGAACCGCGGCTGTCCTATTTCTGGAATCGCACCATCGCGATTCAAAATAATTCTTGTTACGTTTGTGCTGATCTGGTGCCTGACTTGTACAACTTCTCCTGCACAAACCGGTCACCGTGAGTGCAACTACAAATATTATACTCCAAATTATGCATCTGTATCTTATGCCCTGCGTTTCGTGTCACCATCCATCCGTATCGACGATTGGACAAACGCTGTCGTTGGCCTTTATCAGCACTCAGCGCGGCACGATGCACAGGTGAGTGCATTTGTTAGCATTTCTCCTGAAACGCATGCATGCAGATCCATCTGTCAGGCCAAGACGCATCAATCAATGATCGTCGTCATACAGTAGTCGGTCGGTCGGCCACATGGAGCGTTCATTATTTTATTGATTTCTCTCATAACTTTTTTGATATCTCCCACGGTTCAGAGCCCCAAGATAACCTAATCTGTGTACATGTAGTCAGGGGGAGTCTTAATCGATAGCAGAGATGATGCGAAAGCTCAGAAACAGCAATCAGAGTGCATCCGACTTGGCGGCATTTCTCCAACTCATATGTTGACTCTTGTCTAACGTATGTGACTGGCTTTTGATCCGTACATACATTTGATCCATACCCCTGCCAGCAAATACATTGACCCCGGACTTTATCCGATTTTGATCGGTTTAACTAGCCGGGAAATTCCGTGGATCAAATGTACGTACGGATCAAAAGCCAGTCACATACGTTACAGTCCTTCTGTCGGCTGCATGCATACAATGGCGACAATCGGACAGACGACCGGTCATACGAGCAGGAAGCACTTCTGGCTCGCAGAAGACTGCAGGTACATACTGTGAGTTACTTTCCCTCAAGTTGCATTATTGCTCTCAGAGCGCACTGATGATGTCTTGCTGATCGTCAGCTATGGAGCACGACCGGTTGCTTGCTTGTTCTCGCCGTTATTCCTGAGGGTCTGAGTCTGTACGAGTATCAAGCATCACCCCCAGATCGCACGAAGCATGCAACAATGATGGTAAGTCAGTTATTACAGTTTTGTTGGCTACATCTGGTGCGTGACTACTGTATCTTCTTTGACCATTCTGGTGGAGGAAGTGGTTGCTTTTGTAGCTGCAAGATGCACAACATTGCATACTGTCTTGTCCACGGTGGATCCGCACAAACTTTATTTCTCCAACTTGCATAATAAGCGACCGTTCATCGAGCTTGGGGGAAAGCTCCCTCCGTCCCCAGCTCGCAATTGACTTTTGGGAACTCCGGCTCGGAGCCTCGCCAGTCAATGAGGATCGCTACACTCTCCACGGTTTCTGACCTATACGACCTCTGACCGTCAGGTGGCATCGAGATCCCAGATATGCATTCTACAGCGACCCAAAGACACTCTGCCGTGAAGGATGGCACGACCTTGAGCCGGAAGTAGCTTTCACGACAGGTGCTTCTCAGCACGAGCGACTTGATACGGGTGATGCTGTTCAGATGTCGTAGCTTGGGAACAGAATTATCTTGTCATCCGGCAGTAGGCGAGACTTCTTCAAAAGGATTGCCTATACTGCACATTGTGCCGCCATCATGATGCTATGCTTATAGGCAGCCGTTGCGGAGTCTGCTCGGGGTGCTCGTACGAAGCCGCTATCACCACACCTCACCACTAACCTCAACGGCGCCCGTCCGCTGTCCCGAAAATCGACCATCGTGTCTTGCTTCTCCCGTACCTGTGTTATACACATTCGGAAGCAATCCGGTCAAGCACCATGCTTTCTCAGCCACAGCAAGCCTGATACAATATCTCCAGAGACACCGTCCCGATATCCATGGTGCTGGGAAACGGCATGGACTCACTTCTATTTCAACTTCCTTCCCGCATGAGTCTCGTCACAGTCGTAACTAATGCTTCTGGCCTGTCATCTCTCAACGAGTATCACGTAAGCTGCTCTACCACTCCATAGTTCCTGCAATGTGGTACGGAGATGAGACTCGTAGTCACTTCCCATCGCTGGCATCTTCTAGAGCTTGCTTTCAGTTCGCGACTGTACGCAACGACGCTGAGTGGAGCGAGGGGGCGGAGATTCAGAGAATCACCATCGCAGTGATCGACTTACCAAATTTGCGTTGTGCTGCCGGATCCAGAATGACCAGTCTGAGCAGTGTCACACGTTCAACTGGTGGCTTGACGTACAGGACGCGATGGACCGACATGCCTCTGCATTTTTATCCAGTGCTTGGGCATGTTCGACTCCGTTCACCTCTTGCAAATCTTCTCGTATGTCCACCGAGGCAGCCAAGCAGCGAGACCCGTCGGCTCAGGCTCACCCTTGCGCGCGGCTTCATTCAACTGCTGAGACTGCTTCATCTTGTCGCTCGGCTTCAGCTCGTAGATCCAGGTCGTCCCGAATGACATTCGTCTCTCTGTCACAACTTCAAGACCACTGTCGCGAACTATCTGTCCAATATCGCGATTCCACCAGCAACCGTGCTTGGAAGCATGCTGTGGTGCAGACTTGTCAAGAACGGCGTTCATCCAGTCATAGTAGCCGCGGCCGTGTTCGAGTAGGTAGATCTTTGCGTCTGGGTTCGATCGGTCAAGGTGGGAGGCGATATTCTGCAGTAGTTGGACAGGCTCGTCTGTGCTGCATAGACCCATGGATTGGTAGATAGTGTCGTAGCCCTGCTTCTTCTGCACCTTGACAACCCCCTCGGTCTCGGCCTGTGGTGGTTCAGGTATGCTGCTCTTGACGTCGCCTTGCCAGAATCTGACCGGGATACCTTGAGTGGCACCCTGCAAGCCTTTCTGCGAATACAAAGCCTTCCACTTGAGTTTCCCCTGCTCCACCATCTCTCGACTGATATCGACCAAGGTAAGACTCTTTACTCCATCGGGTCCGAATCGGTAGTATCCCAGGTTCCTCGCCGTGCCTGAACTAACCTCCAGCACATCGCCTTTGCAACTACTGGCAATACTTTGTCTCGCTTTCAAGATGCCGGCAGCCCATTCCGAGTATCCCACGTCCGTGTCAAAGTTGCCGGCCGTCCGATCGTACACAGTCGTGAGCTCTGCTTGAGTCCTTGGTACATCTTCAGATTTCGGTTCTCGGAGCATAGATGCGCCAACCATGACGGTGTAGCCGACCAAGCCGGTTCCTACGATCATCATACCGGCGAACGGCCATGCGCGGTGGCTGGCGAGCTTCTTCGCTTGATTGGCCGCATGTTCGGTGCGATCGAATGGCGCTGTTACGGCGCGCTCGAATGCTGACGGGGCTGCTTTCGGTTTTGGTAGTAGTCTGGGAGGCTTGTAAGGCCTCGCCGGCGGTATGGACGACATGTTTGCGTCAAGCCTGTGATCCGTTTCCGATCAGATGTGCACCCTAGCTAGTCTGCATGAAACGAAGCCATAAATTTGATGGTTTGGCCGCGCTTGGGGTTCGATCGGCGTTAGTGCTTTTTAAGTCCGTACATAAGCCTGTACAGTGCAGTACCTGCACCTTATGGACCCATTGCGCACCACCTGCCACGTCTTTGACACGTTATATCACTTCACGAAGATCAATGGCAAACGTTCTATATATCCCAGTGGTTATCGGACTTTGTCTTGGGAAGGGGCGGAGGTAGGTGCTTTTAGATTCGTGATGTCGTTACGGCTGCGGTTTACTTTGGTATACACAGGTCACTTTACGTCTCAACCACGGGATAGAGTGTTATTGCAGCGATGATGTTCACATGGGCACACGATATGAATCATGATGAGTCCTCGCCAAATGCGCGAGACCCTAATCGTCAAAAACAGCTACGATATCATAGTCCATGAAGTCGAGATCCGGTGATACTCGGTTATTCAAGGCTCCTGGCTCCTGGCTCCTGGCTCCACATCCCGCACCAGCATTTGCGCCGAGCGTCCTATACTTGTCAATCAACCACACCGGTACCGGTAAGATTCCAAGGTAATGTTGCCAAGATATAATTTCATACTCCGAGTCGTACATTACACTTCCTCTACATAAAGTCACGAATGTCATGTCTCGTCCTATCCCAAAATCCGTCCTCATTGTAGGCTCGGGAGTCTTCGGACTGTCGACCGCATACAGCTTGGCTACGAATGAAACATTCAAGGACACCAAGATCACCGTCGTAGACCGATCCGAGTTCCCAGCTCCAGACGGCAGTTCAATTGACACATCTCGAATCATTAGATCCGACTACGGCGACCTGGCTCACGCTCAGTTCGCACTGGAAGCACAGGAGAAATGGAGGAAAGAGTGGTGGGGAGAAGGCGTCTATTTCGAGGCAGGCCTCGCCCTCGTCACAGAGACCGACGGCAACGAGGGTGCTAGTAGCGCTGATCCCGATCTGTCATATATGCGACGTAGTCTCGAGAACGGCAAGAAGCTAGGTCTGTCAGTCGGCAGCAAAGCCTCCGGATGCTGTCTCGAAGTACTCCCCAACCGCGCCTCGATTGAATCTATCATGAAGCAACCTGATAACTCGACCGGCGGAGCAGGTGGTACAGACTGCGGGTACGTGAACTGGCGCGCCGGCTGGGCAGATGCAGAAGGCGGCATGCGCAATCTGCGCAAGAAACTCGTCTCCCTCAACCGCATCAATTTCGTGAAAGCACAAGTCCAGCGTCTCCTTTTCACTCCATCAACATCGAACACCTCATATACTGTCTCCGGCGTCACCTTGACCGACAAAAGCACCATAGAAGCCGATCTAACGATCCTTGCGACAGGAGCCTGGACGCCGGCGCTGATCGATCTAAGAGGTCTCGCCTCGGCGACGGGCCAAGTACTGACCTACCTCGATCTCAGCGACGATGAGCAGAAGGTCCTCTCACAGAACCCGACATTGCTGAACGAGAGCACCGGCCTCTTCATCATTCCGCCCTCGAGGAATCTGCTAAAAGTAGCCCGTCACGGCTATGGCTACGCGAATCTGACCACGATCTCGAATCCAGAACCCGCACCTCTTACTCCCGCTACAATGAAAGCCGTGAAGTCAAAATACGAAGAAGAAATCACCGTCTCACTGCCGACAACGACCTACGATCACGCTTTACCTCCTATACCCCAAGAAGGTATCGATGAATGTCGCGATTTCCTGATCAAGTCCTTCCCTTCGCTGTCGAAGCGACCGTTCACGCACGGCCGTATTTGCTGGTACACTGACACACCGAGGGGAGACTGGATCATCGATCACCATCCGAACTATGACGGATTGTTTGTTGCGACCGGAGGCAGTGGACATGCGTACAAGTTCTTGCCTGTGGTGGGCGAGAAGATTGTGGATTGCATGCTTGGAAAGAGAGAGGGCGAGCTGGCAGAAAGGTGGAGGTGGCCAGCGCACAAGGCGAAGAATGAGCATGTTTGGACTGACGACTGGAGGGGAGGAGTCAAGGGATTGGATCTGAAGGAAGAGTTGAAAAAGGGTCAAGCAGTGTTTGGGTGATCTGCCATGTACCAGAGACGTCGCATCTGTCTCCGTAACATGTTTGATCCCAAAGTTTGAGATTTCACGATAGATCTTGAATCAATGGGCCGTACGGGTAAGTCATCAGGCTACTCACCTCGCCTGACAGAACCTGGAGTACTATGCGCGGAGACAAGGAACTGTCAAAACGAGGGCGTGTCACAACGAAAATTATGCACATAGAATTTGTCATATGATGTAAATGGTTCGGAGGTCATGCTGCCTAGCCATCTATGCAATAATCCGTTGCAATCTCGCTCAGCCCGAGCCGTCATCACGAGCACTGCTGCCATGATGGAAGAGTAATAAAGCTGGCACCGGTCATCATCTTCGCCGCCAGTGATAACCATCAACCATCAACCATCAACCGTCGTTTTGCCAATCTGATCCTCTCCTTGTGCATCACTCATAATTTGCCAGTGCTGCAAATGCAGTCACTGTGTTGTATCGAAGGGACGACCTCGCTGATCTGTCAGACCAGCGCAAACGCCATTCTAGAAAAGACATTTTTTGAATAAGCCCTCTAAAAAAAAAAGGCCCAATGTGAACAGGGCTAGAACCCCGCAACTCCTCGCCATGCATCGCTGATAAAATGATAAAGCCGCGTCGAGATGTCATCAATGCTCAATGAATCAATGAGTAGGGGGACGACCCGACGAAAGAGACCGGCACGAATCTCTGGTGGATTGGCGGTCCAACCGATATGTTTTGGTACAATACGCCGTTATTTTGCTGTCTTGAAGCCTGACTTAAGACTTGCGGAAGTCTGACAAGACTGGGTAGATAAGCTCAAAGGCTTGGTAGATCTCCTCACGGACCTTGGCTCCGGTAAGAACAATCTTGCCAGAAACGAAGATGAGCAGGACGATCTTTGGCTTCATCATACGGTAGATGAGACCGGGAAACAGTTCAGGCTCGTAAGAGCTGAACATATGATGGCGAGATGCCAAACCCTCGAGACGGATGGGGAACTTGATGTCGCAAGAGCCAACGATGTTCTGGATCTTGAAGTCGGTAAACTTTGCGTTGAATCCGAGCTTTTGAATGATACGAGCGTATTTTCTGGACGCGAGCTTCGAGTCGTCCTCGGACTTGGCACCAGTGACGACCATCTTTCCACTTGCAAAGATCAAGGCAGTGGTCTTTGGCTCACGGATACGCATGATGACGGCGGCAAAACGCTAAAAGTTTGTTAGCAAGGTTCAGACAAACAAGCTTGACTTGATTATCTGTACCTTTGGGTTGTACTCTGCGTTACGGGCGTGCAGAGCAATTGTCTTGAGATCCAAACGGCAGTCCAGGTTCACTGTAGCAACAATGTTCCTTGAAGAGGATTGTCAAAATGATTTCAGGTAGTACGGGATCACAGAGAGACTTACTGCAGAGTAGGGACGATACCACTGACACCTTGAGTCGCAGCTGCGCCAGGCGTAGCAGCAGGAGTAGCGGGAGTCACCCCTGAAGCTTGAGAAGCGTTTCCTCCTTGCTGGTTGCCATATCCATTCGAGCCGTTTGTCTGCGCATGCTGTCCATCTTTTTCAGATGAAGGCGGTGTGATTTCACCAGCGCCGCCTGGAAAGGACAAAGAAGCGGGAGCGGTGAAAGCCGAGGCTTGCTGAGCGTTCTCAGGGTGTGTGATAAAGCGACCCGACTCCATAGTAGCGGTGGTAATGGTAAAAGTTGTGGGGTGAGGTATGGTACTCTTGAAGTATGGTATTGGGGTTCTTCTATGGCTAATATATCGCGGTGCGATTTGAAGATTGGAGCGGCAGACTGAGGTGTCTTGTCAGAGCCGGTCGCAGTCGAGAGATAAGGAGATTGAAGGAGAAGAGAGACGATGAACGCTTTCGAGTGAAGCGATGCGACCGTCGACGGTGAAGAGAAGGGTATCGTACCGAGAGTGGGAGATGAACAACCGAATGTCTCCCCTACTGAACGCTGCCGGCGATCAAGTGGTGTTGATGATTAGTTGTCGCGACGATGAGGTTATCAAGTCGGCGACCGTATGGTATGAAGGTGAAGGCAATGAGCCAGCAGGCCTTCAATATGAATGATGTTGGTTGTTGCGACGAACAGAGCGAAGTCGCAGACCGATGCCAAGCCTCTCCGGATTTGGCAGTAAGCTTCAGTTTTCCAGCACGCGATATCTCTTCACTGAAGAAGCAGCAAATTTTCGAATTTGCTGTTCAAAAGCGCAGAAAAAAGCTCGAAGCAAGCGTTGCGCTGATGAAAAGATGAAAGAAGGATTGTGGTCAAGTATTACGACTGCGCGGAAGAGGGTGTGACAGCAGGTCGCAAACGGGGCTCCGACGCGAAAGTTGGGGGGGAAGGAGGTACTTATAGGGCGACGCCCAGCCGCTCAGGAGCAACTGGACAGATTTTCACAGGTCAAAGATCGGCATCCGCGCTTACCGCTTTGGGACTAGCACAGAGCTGTGGAGTCACTACGCTCGGCAATAAAGCCAATCAAAGGCCCTTATCACGCCTCGGCCCTCACATGCAAGGATGCGAGGCAAAAAAAATGTGCTCGTCCAGAGCGCGTAAATTGACGCGTCTGAATCAGGATGTGCTCTGCGTCGTTCAGGACCATTTGAGCCCAATGTCAGACGAAATCCATACAGTGGCGGTCGATGAGAGTGTCTCCTGACTGTCGATCGCAAGGCGAAAGGCGCTCCGCTGTTGTGAAGCCAGGCATCGAGCAGGGGCAAACAAGACACTCGTCTTGACTGCACATAGCCGCAGACGCTCACATTCGGTGCACGAAAGTGCGTTTGTGTGAGAAGAAAGAAGGAAAGTGTTGGAAGAGAGCAGAAGCGGTTTTGACGGGAGATTGGAATGTTGTGTTCCAACGCAGGCAGCAGTTAAAATTGACCGGCTGGAACGCGTTGCGCGTCAGTCCCAAAGCGGAATAGTCTCAATATCCGCCAGTTCGGTGCTCATGTGACTCACAAATAATTATTGGGATGGGAAGCTGCACTGCTGCAGAGATCCATCAGAAGTAATTAATAACGCGTTAGGTTGTTCCTCACCACCCGAGTCCAGTTATTATACTGTGCGACTCCTGCAGCTTGCGTCCACACTACGATCATCGCATGCGGTCGACCGCCCGCACGATTGACCTTGCGTGCATCGACATGGATAGAAGCCTGCACGCGACACGTCATGACGTGGTCAGGTCAGGAGCCAGCGCAGCGTGTCGCCGAGATCCTTGCGACAGCGACAGAACATGACAGCAAGAAGCACAATTGTCACATGAAGGACATCGCAAATGTAGTACGAAAGACAGGTAGCCTCAGTAGCACATCAGGCCCACGTCGACAATCTAGAGGCAAGAGAATGAGCGTGAGGTGGCTTCCGTTTCGACCAGATGTCACATGATTCAAACCCCTCTGCGATCATTTGCGCAGCCGTAGCGGCTCGATAGGTATTGACAAAAGTTCAATGTTGGCAAGACCCGATGGAAACATATATCGAGTAGATCTCACGTCCTGTATAAAGCTCTTTGAAATAACAGAGATAATCAGCGAGAAAATGGTGTACAGCTGAACTCGACTGCTCGCGTGTGCGATGATGACCATGGCCTGATTGGGGGGCCACGCGGAGTGACCTCATATGGACGCTAAGCCACAGCCCGTAGCAACTGCAGTGGAACGTCAGGCCTGGAAAGCCGAACACACACTTGATCAACCCCACCATCTAAACATCTCGAACACTACCCTGCCCTGCCCTGAGCACACGATATCAACTCTTCAGCATTTCAATCTGCACCAACAACTCAACTGATACCCTGACGATACTCGATACCCTACAACTTCCAATCGCACCTCACCCACACCACCAATATGCACTCATCATCTAATGAAGAGGGTGCAAACGTGCCTCAGCAGTCGAAGGGCTCATGGACCTCATTCCTGAGGGTGCGTCCATAGCGATAGCCAGTATGCGTTGAGTAATGCTAATACAGTCCAGTCCATCGCTTCGTTCAATGGCGATCTCTCTACCATGACCGCGCCAGCATTCATCCTCTCCACCACGTCTTTGACCGAGTTCTCCGCCTACTGGGCTGAAATGCCATCGCTTTTGGTCGCCCCTGCCGACGAGAGAGACCCAGAGAAGCGTTCGATGCTCGTCCTCAAATGGTTCCTCAGCACCTTGAAGCAGCAATACAGCAGCAGAAACGAGAAGCTTGGAAGTGAAAAGAAGCCATTAAACCCATTTCTGGGAGAGCTGTTCTTGGGCAAGTGGGAGGACGCAGCAGGCGAGACACAGCTCATCAGCGAGCAAGTAAGCCACCACCCTCCAGTCACCGCCTACAGCATCCGAAACGCAAAGCACGGTGTACGACTTTCCGGATACAACGCGCAAAAGGCCTCTTTTGGTCGTACCATTAACGTCAAGCAAGTTGGTCATGCTATCCTCCATCTCGACCAGTGGAACGAGGACTACTTGATTACCCTTCCAGCTCTGCACATTGAAGGACTGATTACTGGTTCTCCCTTCGTCGAGCTCGAGAAGAGCACATATATCATCTCCTCTACCGGATACACCTCGAAGGTCGACTACAGTGGAAAGGGCTGGTTGTCAGGAAAGAAGAACTCCTTCACCGCGAGCATGTACCGACACGGCAAGGAGAAGGACCCAGTATACGTGGTCGAGGGCCAATGGACCGATTCTTTCACCATCAAGGACGCACACAAGCACACTGTGGACAGCTACGATGCTAAGAAGGCTCCAAAGACTCCGCTTCAGGTGAAGCCAATCGAGCAGCAAGACCCATTGGAGTCGAGGCGTGCCTGGGGCAAGGTCGCTGATGCGATCAACAAGGGCGACATGAACCTGACTTCGCACGAGAAGACTTTGATCGAGAACTCGCAACGTGAGATGAGGAAGCAGGAGCAGGCATCAGGTACAGAGTGGCAGCGTAGATTCTTCACCAAGGTCCCACACTACCCTGAGTTTGAGACATTAATCAAGGAAGTCCCTGGTGTAGGCGTAGACGCGGACCAGACAGGCGGTATCTGGAGGTTTGACCAGGCAAAGGCACAGGGCACGTGAACATGCATGACGCTCGTTGAGCAAGCAGACTTGATTGAAACTAGGACTGACGATCATAGCTTACGGATTTGCTTGATTGACTTTGGGGACGCTGTCATGACTGTATAACATTTCGCCGATTGGAAGCAGCACATATCAGGCAGAGACTGCCTTGGCAACAGATATGCAGTTTTTGACGCTTGGCTGCTTTTGCGTTATATTATATTCTGATGAGATCAAAGAGGCCGCGAATGCCGACTTGATGAAATGTTTATTCCCACATATGCATAATTACCATCACAAAGACCTCCACAATACGTATATCACGAACATCGCAGAAGCCAGCCAACTAATCCAGCTTGTCTCTCGGGGACGGAACATGTCTACCTCGTCCGGTTGCTTTCCATGCCCATCTAGTCATTCGCACACCCAGTTCTCGGCGATCCAACTACTCATTAGATCGGTCAGACTCTTTCCTCCCCATGTGCTCTCCGTGTCTTTCACGGTGTACTCGAGACCTAGATATCGCAGCGCGAGCAAGACCCACGACTCGATGAACTCGTTGTACACCAGCTCCACCGTATCAGGAGGGTGCCCTTCGTCGATGCCGACGTTCACGCCCATGCAGTTCGGCACGTCGTAGAAGGTGATTGGTGCGTGCAACGTGTCGTCGCCTTCGGAGCCGGCGTCGTCAGTCGTGGTGTAGCCTGGTGTCAGATCTTGGTCTGAGGACATGGGACTTTGGGAGTGGTGGGAGGCTGCTTGTGGCTTTGGCGATGTCGTTGGCGGGTTCGGTGGCGCGAGTTGTGATAACATGTGTGCCCCTAGCGTGTGGAAGTCGGATAGGTCGGAGTGTGCTTTGCTGTGCTCCATCAATTCGTGTAGGGTGATCTGTCCTTCGTTGTTGAGGAGTCGAAGTACTTGGTTTGCAGAAGCATAGGGGATGGAGCGGAGTTTGCGGAAACCGCTTGTGAAGGGTGATACGAGGAAGGTGGTATCAATCGTGAAGGGTCCTTTAAAGATGTCGAATCGCATTGCACCAGTGTTGGTGATGACCGCGGTGGGATGAGAGCCGGCTGAAAGATTGCCCTTGGCTACGTCAACGAGGACATGATTCTGCAGCCAGCTCAGGAGACTGTTCTCTGATGGAAAAGGGGCGCGGTTGAGCCAGTAGTCCTTTGGTGCGCAACCATAGGTCTTGTCAAGATTCAGCTTCTTCCGTGCATCGGTGATGGCGGTGGAGACGTTCTTGCCGTGGTGAGTCGGGAATGACGTCTTATCCTTGCCAGTATGATGGTACATCGAGAAGAGATTGTTGTCGATATAGCGGCGCTCGTACTTAGGGCTTCTCTCGATGACAGACTTGCCACCGGCCTTTAATCCCTGGATGGACTGAAACCCGAGCGTCTCCATGTAACGACCGCTTTCCAAGCAGTATGCCTTCTTATCATATTTCGTATAATCGCGGATATGCGTGTGACCGCCAAAGAACTGGATTGGAGTGTCCCAGTGGACGTTGCGAATCGCTTTGTGGACGGCAATAAACTCCGGTGCATCTCTGCAAGGCACGTGTCCAGCAACGACAAAAATATCAACGTCTCTGTCTTTGATGGCGTCCTGGAACCATTGCTCCTTGACGGTCTGTTCTACTGGCTGCACTACAGTGTTGTTGGCATTACCATGAAAATCGAACAAGAAACCGAATGCAATCACACGGAGTCCCTGATTCTTAGTAGTGAACTTTCTAAATCGAGGAGCCAACGCTTCTTGCCTTCCGGTCTCCGGATTGAAGATGTCGAGGTTTGATGCGATATAACTGTCCTTGAAAGATGGCACCGTCTTGTAGTATTCGTTGATCGAAGTGTTCCGTTGGTATAGTTCATGATTGCCGGGTGTGATGATATCGATCGACTGTTCCTTGATCACATCAAAGGTGTATCTACCTTTCGGGTTCGAGGCGTCGTACAAGCCATTGCCCTCTACTCTGTCACCAGTGTCGACAAGAAGAAGATCGGTCCCGTCGGCGTCCGCTCTGTCACGGAGATGCTTCGCAAAAGAGACGTAGTCACCCCAATCGGCAGAATATTGGGCTCTGTCACATTTAGATATAGTTCAGAAACAGCTCATGACTACTTACTCCTGCAGATGGCCACCGTGCCAGCCATGAGAGTCTGTAGTATGGAGGAAATTTAATTGACCCCAAGGCAGTTCACGCAGTGGAGCATCGATTGGGGATGGAGCCGATGGCTGCTCTGCTACTGCAAGATGCAGCAACGACAAGAGCAGCGACACTCTTTCAAACTTCATGTTTAGATCCGTGCGATTCTGATATCAGGCACATGTACACATGCGATACACCAGAGAGTACATGAACTGTAGTTGGGGAAGACATCCAGAACCCCAATCGCTGACGTACTTGGAGCTGCAAGAAGCTTTGGCCATTCATGCAGCGGTCCGCTCCTTCCTCCAGAATCTGGAGAAATCTTAATTAATGAAATGACCATGAAAGTTGAAACCTTTGCGACGACACCCGACTTCACAATCAGCTCGTTGTCAACACCTGGTCGCGTGCTTCGTATCTATTAAACTCAGCCACCATGTCAGGCCGCTCAGCATCTTACGCGCGGTCGCCCTCTCGCGGACGTTCGATAACCAGATCACCACTACCGCCTTCGGACAATGCTCGCTCACGATCCCGCTCACCACCACGGCGGTCGATCTCACCACCGCGCAGAAATGGAACAAAACGCACTCGCTCACCCTCGCGGTCACACTCACGATCACGATCTCCACGGCGTTCGCGCTCACGTACCTCCTACCGACGTCGATCTCACACGCGCTCACCCTCCCGCTCGACCTCACCCCTACCACGCAGCGCCAAAATTGTCATTGAGAAACTGACCAAGAACGTCCTCCCTACCCACTTGCACGAGATATTCAGCAGTTATGGGGTAATTGTCGATGTCGACATGCCCATGAACCGCCAGTTCCAGACAAATCGTGGCACAGCATATGTTCTGTTCGCATCGCCAGCGTCGGCCGAATCCGCCATCGCGCATATGCATGAAGCCCAGCTCGATGGCGCGCAGATCAACGTCAGTATCGTGCTGCCGCGACGCAGGTTTAGTCGCAGTCCGCCAGCAAAGCGACCACCGCCGAGAGGCTTTGGTGAGCCACATCGGTATAGGGAGCAGGCACAGGGCAGAGGACCGCGGTACAGGAGCCCGCCGCCTGTGAGACGAGGTGGAGGAAGGCTGCTGGACGAGTATGTGCCGCCGCCGAGGGGTGCAAGAGGAGGTGACAAGAGGCCGAGGAGTTTATCGCGGAGTAGGAGTAGGGACAGGAGTTTGAGTCGCAGCCCGCCCCCACGGAGGGGAGGCAGGTATAGTCCGCCAAGGGGAGGTGGTGGTGGTGGTGGCAGGAGGAGAAGGAGTCCGAGCTATAGCAGTTATGGTCGGGGGAGTCCGAGCCGGAGTAGGAGTAGGAGCAGGAGCCCGCCGAGGGGAGGAAGGCGGTGATAGTTCTAAAAACGAAACTAGCAAGTATTCGAAGGGCACAAGGAACTGCCACGAGGCACACTATAACGGGCCTGGCTAAAAATGTGTAGATGGAACAGTAGCGAACAGAGCAGAAGGAGCGAATGACACCAACGATTGCTACGAACAAAAAAAACCAAGAACCATTAACGTACGACACTCAGCCTTTTCAGGACACTGTGTATAGCATCAGTAGACTGTTAATCAACGAGCAGCTGTCGTAACAATGAAGACGCCCGAGGATTTCAATATGACAGTTATTTTTGTCACTCGTGTCACGTGTGCCCTGTTCTCCCTCTTTTCCTGCATGTCGCCGTGACCTCAGCCCACTTCCTCAGGTCCCACAAACTATCCCTGCCATCAGACTCCTCATTCTGCCACAATGCTGAACGGAATCTGCTCTATCTCGGACCAACCGAGTCCGGCTTCATCTTACATAAGACGCGTTGTGTTCGGTAGAGATCGAGTACTCTGTCCTCTCACAAAGATGACTGCCAGGCCTTCTCAGCCGCAGCAGCTGGTGATGTCGTAAGCACTACCAGTCTGTACCTCTACATTTATCACAAAATATAATGCTTCACCTCGAAGCTCTGTAGGTGTCTAACATCCCTTCATTCCTTTATCCAGATTATCGATCTTCACACATCCTGACATCGACCACCATGTCGACTACGACAACCACGACCCAGAGCACCGCACCGTCCTCAGCCCCTCCCTCCTCGACTGAAGAAATGTCCAGTATCCCTACCGACCTGCCCTCACGTTATGAAATTCGGCGCCTGACCCCGGCGGATCAAACAGCAGCAACAGCCATCCTGTGTCATAGCAACACCTTTTACAGCAGCGTTTTCACCGTCGTATACCCCCACCAGAAAGCCAAGCGCTTCAGCGCCTTCATCGAAACAGCCTCCTACCTAGTCCGCCACCAGATCGAATCAGGCCACTGCTTCGGCGTCTTCGACATAGAATACGTCTTCCGCTCGCCTTCCTCAGCCGCCGCTCACGGCGCCTTCACGCACGACCCCGGTGATGCCGACGCCGACGCCGACGCCGAGTCGATACTCGCCGCAATGGACTTCCCACTCGTCAGCGTAGCGCTCAGCTACGACGCCGCGTATCCGCTCGACTGGGAGCAGCTGATGCCTTTGATCAACACGGTGCCTATATTCGGAACAATCTACGCAACCCTCGTCGCGTTGGACCAACGCGACCCGTCGTCCTGGCACGCCACGGGCCCGAAGCAGGTATTGATGCGCAACGGTACAAGTACGAGGCATGACTACGAGGGCAAGGGCATTATGGCCGGTCTGGCGCGCTGGGTGATGCGGTATGCGGCGCGTGAAGGGTTCAAGGGCATACAGATTGAATGTCTGGCCGATGCTGTGACGCACGTATGGGCGAATCCGCCGAGTCCGTTCACGGGCGGTGTTGTGGCTGAGTTCAAGACGGAGACCTACGAGGAGAAGGATGAGGAGACAGGTGAGATGCGCAATCCGTTTGGTGAGGCCAAGCAGAGGGTTACCAAGATTTATGCCCATTTGAAGTAATGCGGAAGCGGCATACAGACGATCACTTCTCAACTTATTTCCCCAATTACATACACAAGAGAACGCCTTCGATACTGAACACCCTGTGTCCTACTTCAGTCCCCTCACAATGAATATCGCAAGCAGTATGCGGCAACGCGCCGGGGGTTCAAGCGGTCTTCATTGTTCCACATATCATATGCGTTATCAATTGAAGAAGTGCTATGTTCTATTAGTAAGCACCCACATCACCACCGACTCTGGCCAAAACCTCGAAAACCCTTGGCGGCAGTTTGTATCGGACCAATCCCGCAAAGACCATCGTATCCTTGGCAACCTGGAGACAATGATCCGCAACCCTTTGCCTCTCAGGCTCAAACTCGCTCTCGCGCAGCAGTTCCCTCTGCCTACCTGCAGCAGATATCGTCCAGATGAGGAGGTTTCCAATATTGCGACTGACGAGATGAGGCAAGGTATTGAACGTCTGCGCACGGTCACGAATCGCCGAAACGCGACCATTGGCGTTAATCGGCAGCAGATTGAGTGCTGAGATCTGGTCGAGCGCGAGGGCCCAACGGCCAGCCTCGATCGTTGTCTTCGCTTCCGCAATGCCGAGCAGGAGCTCGATGAGCCCGCGATTGTTGGGTTTGACCTTTTGGTACATGAGTGTGTTCGAGCGGTAAAGCGAAATCATGTTGCGCGCTAGAGCGGCTGGGTCGTCGACTGCCGTAAGTGACAAGCTGCCTTCTTGTTGATGAGCAGGCACTGGCGCACCAGACTGGTTTGCAGGTTGACGTGGCTTGAGCGGCTCGAGGCGCACAGGAGTGTCGCCGGGTTCGGTGCTTGTTGCGTCGCTGACGGCGCGGCAGCAAACAGAGATGACATCGTCGTACTCTTCGGCAAGATGGTAAAGGAGCACGGCATCTGTGATGCGACCATTTTCGTCAGCAATCTGTGCTGCTCCGATTGTGATTTGGCGCAAGAATGTTTGTTCGTTGTCGATGCGAATGAGCTTCAGGCGCTGCTCGATCGCTCCCTTGATGCGCTGACCATCGTTACGAATGTCACCGAGGAGTTGGGCAAATTCGCGTGTCTCCAGAACCAGCTCACGCAAGGCTTCGTGACAAAGTTGGGTTTGACGCTTGCCCTGCTCGCCTTCAACGTCACTGTTCAAACAGATGAGTGCAAGGTAATCTGCAGCGGCGGCAGGGTTTGAAGCACGGAAGTCGCGCGTGTAGTACCCGAGCATGTGGCCGAAAGAGATCTGTGGCTGTTGGCGTGTGGTGTAGGATACTAGGGGTGAAGTTAGTAATGATCGACCAGCATTCATGCTTACAAGACTTACAAAGATCATCCGAGCCATTGAAGTCGTTGACCCTCAAAAGACCGTAGTAATTGAGCGACACGGCAAAGTGGACAGCGGTGAGGTAGTTGTGAGGATACAGCCAAGCGACCGCACTCTCGAACTGACCAGCAAGGATTTGCAAAAAGAAGTAGGTGCCGTAAGCGGAAGCACCCTCAGATCCTTGGCCAAAATGTCTCTGTCCGATCTCATTGAAAACATTCCTTACATCCTCCAGCGCAAATACCTCGGAAGCTGTCTCTTCAACACGGTTTACCTCTCTGGCCAGCGCGAATTGCAGCCACACCCAGTCTTCCATGCTGGGGTTGATGTTGTCGAGACTACGACGACTCAACTCGCAACGACCGATGACCTTGTAGCAAGCCATGCGGTATGGGTCCAAGGAGTTTTCGGGAGAGATGCGAGTGCGCTGTGAGTATTCTGAAGATATCCTACCCTGCAGGTCTGGCGACAGTCTGCGGTCTTCGCTACGAGCATAGCTTGACAGGTAAATAGGGAAGTTGCGGTCCATGCTCTTGATCGCTCTTTCGTTTTCACTGACATATTGTGCGGCTTCTTGCACGAGACCGGCACGCAAGAGATAAAAGATCAATACCCAGCAATAGTCGTCTCCAAGGCTTTGCAACTCGACGTTGTCTGCACCAAGCTCCTTCCTCAGAGATCTGAGACGAATGTATGCGCGCACCTTGTTGATCGCCGTAGGAACACCCCCAAGATTGGCTTCCTTGGGATTCTTCGCTACCGCCGTCTCGAGAGACCCGACAAATTGCTTCTCCAGGAAAGTTCGTGATCCGTCGATGATACGCTTTCTCAGAGCAAAGGCGTTGCGGGAGGTCGGAGCATCATCGAGATAATCCTTTGCGAATTGCCGCTCCTTGACAACGCCAGGCTCCGATGCTTTCGTTGAAGAAGGCTTCTCCCCGATGATCTCGACTAAAGCCTTGTAGGCATTGATAAAGTGAGAAGTATCATCTGAAGAAGGCTGCGATTCAACTTCTGCAAATTGGTGCAGAATTGGATACGCCGACTCTTCCAGTCGAGAGATATTGAGCGACTTGACCCTTTCCGAGTATTGGTCTTGCTTGTCTCTAAGCATACGGTCTTCCGGAGCGGGCTGCATCAGCTTTGTGGTATTTGCCTTTTCTGCAACATCGGTAAAGAGCGCCGGCCTGGATCCTCTCATGCTTGGTGTTCCCAGAACGCTCTTAGTCATGCCGGAAGCACCGAAACCTGCGGTGGAAGCGCCGAGTCTGCTGCGTCTGCTCGATCGTCCGAATGCGCCCTTTGCTGTGGCCCCACCATCAATGCTTGCGCCTAGGTCCTCACCCTTCTTGACGAGACCAAAGTGCTCGTAGATTCTTCTCCGCTGAGCATCCCACTCCATCTGCACATGCTGTTCGAGAAAGTCGTCAAAGTCGCGTTTGGCTTGTTCCAGTCCCTGTTCGACAAGGTTAAGCGAAGATTGCCTGTAGAGACCTTCGACGTAGGCATCAAGGTCTGTGTCCAATGGTGCAGCAGTCGGCGCAGTAGGTGTTTTTGCCGTAACATCTGCACTGAAGGAAGTCAAATCTCGAAGCGCAGCTCCAGTGTTGACACCAGAAGCAGCCAGAAGATAGTGGGCCTTTGTGTCGCCTCCTCGCCCTTTCTGAGCAGATGACGGTCCACCTTGGCCCAAGTTCCGGACCTTGCGCGCAATATCTCCAAGACCTAATTGCAAGCTTGGTAGCTCTCCGAAAGTGTTGCCTCCGTTCTCAGTAACTTGTCTCTTGCGACCTCTCTCAAGCAATTGGTCAAAGTATGCTGGCTGGGATCTCTGCTGGAGTGCATTTCCCCCATCCTGCTGTGAGGTATTCTGCTGCTGCTGCTGCTGCTGCGGAGCCGCTGGTTGCATTGATCCGCCAAAAAGGCTTCCTCCAGTTGGCGCGCTGTTGTTTTGGTTCGTGCTTCCGAAAAGACCACCAGACGGAGCAGCGGTATTCGAATTGTTTTGAGCCGTGCTCGTGCCCCCAAGAGCTCCACCAAATAGTCCTCCGGATGCTGGTGCAGTCGTGGTCGCGTTTTCGGGCTTGTTAGTTTCGCCAATTCTTCCAAACAACCCATTGGGCTTGCCCTGGTTGCTGTTTCCCGCGCTCAATCCGCCAAAGAGACCACCTCCCGCGGCAGGCGGATTCGACGTGCCAGATGTTGTACTTGACTGGGCTCCTGTGTTTGCGTTGTTGGCACCGCCGAAGAGACTTGAACCTGTCGCCGATTGCTGCCCTAGGCTAGGAAAGAGGCTTGAGCCTGAAGCTTGCGGTGCTGAAGTGTTCTGTGCATTATTCGTGCTTCCTCCTAGATTGAACAGGCTTCCGCCTGTAGCAGGCTTGTTTTGGCCAAGGTTAAACATCTCCGATGTCCTCAGATCCGGCGGTCGATGAAACTTTGATGCGCTCGGTTGTGTCTGAAGCGCAGTAACAGCCCATAAAAACAGGCTTAAGAGCTACTCGCAATGGCGCAGCGTGGTGAACAGACACGTGAAGCGAATGGAATTGTATCAACGCCAATGACCAGCGTGAACTTTTGACCTTGACGCGCCAAGACTACAAAAGCAGCTTTCCCCAGATTTCGGTCCCTGATCGCGCGACAATCTGCGGCTCAACTCGTGTTATCTCCGCACGACCACTTCAGGTTCCAGACAACCCAACCTCAGTCAGTCACCTACCCATTTACCAATTGCATCCCAGCTCGCGCCCACGCTTCCTCATTGTTCTTCAGAGTAATCGTAATCATGAATTTCGCACCCTACCAGTCCTCACCACCGGAGACCACACGCGTAGCCTCACCTCCACCGCGAACCAGCACAGCCTCGCCAAACACACACTTCACCAAACCTCAGCCCAGTATAGCCGACACCTCCGACCCCTGGGGCGCAGCACGTCTTCCGTCGCCTGATCAGTACAACGACAACGAATACACCGACCTCGAAGGCCAGGGCCAACAACGGTCGTTTTTGGGAAGAGCGCCAGGAACAGATGTGTTTGCAACGAGTCTGGGTTTCAGGATGGAGATCGAGGCGTGTCTGGCGTATCTGATGCTGCCGCCGGCGGGCGGAGTGATGTTGTTGATTTTCGAGCACAAGAGTGATTATGTGCGGTGAGTAACAACGACCTTCTTGGGGTCTGGTTTGAGGATGAACAGCAGTACTGATATTTCCAGCTTTCACGCGTGGCAATCCGCTCTCGTCTTCACTGCCCTCTTTGTCATCCACTTGATTTTCTCCTGGAGCTCGGCACTGAGTTGGATACTGTTCGTCGTCGATCTTGGACTAATCGCTTTTTTGACGTTCAGAGCTTACAAAGATGGTTCGTTTCTCTTCCCTTACCAATTCCGGATCTTACGCTGATATTCCATCCTACAGCGGAGGTCTTAGAGAGAATGGAACTGCCATTCTTCGGACCGCTAGCGAGTCGCTTCGTAGATAGCGAGTAATCCTTCGCTGCTCTCGATCCATATTTTGTACATTTGTTTCCGGGGGAAGGAAAAAATACATGTCTTGTAATATGATTTAGATACCCATCAAGCTTGCTATTTGCATATATTACTGTAATCGACCTATCTTCGCACCAAAAATACTACGCCGTTATGTCTGTGCACAAGCTTACGATCCTCCAGCCTGTTGAGAAAGGCTGGGCTGAATGAGATTGAAGATACCCGTCGTTGTTCGAAGTAACAGTACCACGTTCACCTGAGCTGGATACAGCAGGTTTGGTGGTCGGAGCGGGTACTGGGTACTGCTCCGGCAATTTCCAATTCCATCGCGCACATCGATCACATGCCGTGACCAGTAGTCTCGATCTTGCGTGGTGTGTTCAAGTTCACTTCACCGATCATCTCCTCTCCATCCTTGACGATGACATTGCCGTGCTCAGGAGCCTTGCCGCCGAGGTACGTCGTGAACTTATCCTTCTGGCCTTCAGGATTTGTGAAGGTGATATCGTGCTGGCCGGTCTGTGAGGACTCGTCGACCATCTTGCTGGAGGAAGGTGCAGCAGCTGTCGTGGCTGGGGCGTCCTTCATAGGGGTCTGATGGGCTACTGGGACGTCTCTCACTGCGGCCTGATGTGCTGTATCTGGAGTCATGGAGGCGACTTCTCTGTCGGCTGTCTGGAGAGCCTCACTCAAGACTGGCGCGATCGCAGCGTGACGGTCAACAGTGGCGTCTGAGATGTGCGGATCAGGTGTGTCGCCGTGGAACCCAACTCCAATTGCTTCGGACGAAAGACCGGTGAGCCTGGCTGATTTGTCCGAAATCGCTGAATCTTGTTGCTGGCTAGGTGGGAGAGGTTCCGATTGGAGGATGTCGGGACGCATCTCGGTACCTGTGGCGGCGACGACGTTACCACTAGGGACATCCAATAGACCATCTTCACCCAGGCTGAAAATCGTACGTGGAGCGCAAAGCGAGAAAGCAGCACTTGGTGTCGCTTCTGAAGGAACCTCAGCAGCCGCAGCGGTGGCGGGCTTACGTCTGGCTGGACCTCTTGCGCGTCCTTTCCTTGCGTCCTCCAGCGGAGCCTTCTCCTCTGCAGCAGCCTCCTCCTCCTGTGACTCCTCCTTCTTCGGCGGTGGTCCTTGTGGGCCTAGCTTGAGGCGACTGTTAAGGTCGTTCATGAAGCTGGCCTTGATTGATGCAAACTTGCCACCTTCTGGTCTTGAAGGAACTGCAGGCTTGGCTTTGACCTCAGGAGGCGAGGTCGCTTCAGTCTGTGCATCCTTGGGTTTCGAGGCAACACTTGGCTTGGGTCGTTCGGGGATCGAAGGTGCCTGCTTTGCCCCACCAGGTCGAGGAGGCACCTGTGGCTTCGATTTCTCTTGCGGGCTGGTAATTTCCTCGGTCTGTGGGTGGGACACGGTGGTCTCCAAACGAAGACTGTCCGGGCTATCTTCCCAAATGTCCTGGCTAGGAAAGCGGCGGGAGCCAGGTCTACCTGACATGTCCTCTGCTACACCAGGCTTGAACATGGATTTAGTCATGTCGCGACCTTCCTGGGTCATGTAATGTGCACGATCGCTTGGAATATTGCCATTCTTACGCTGTGCTTCCACATCGGGATGCTCAAAGGTCGATGCTGCGTCCTTTTGAGCACCGCGCGATGGCCTCGACTCATTCTCCTCTTCTGGCAACTGTGGTGTTGAGACAGTAGTTGTAAGAGCCAAACTACCCGGGTTGTCCTCCCAGATATCCTGACTTGGAAAATGATGGCGAGCGAGATCTGGTCGGTTGAGCTTATCGGCGGAAGTCATTGGCTTCTGGTCGCCCTCGTCGTCATCGGGAAACAGTGGTTCGTATTCTTGGATCTCCTCGAGTGGGGTCTGAGAAGACTGGTTGTCGTGCACGTCACGGGAAACCATACGCGTGAGTGGCTCACCAGAACTACCAGGTCGACTCCTGCTCCGAGCCTGGCCACTTCGTCTACCACTCTCGCCATAACTTTCGCCATACCTTTCGTGCTCTGGGTCAACAGCTGGTTGCATGTATTCACCTTCAGGATTCCGGGCGACTTCGTCAGATGCCAGAATTGGAACACCATAACCACGTTCGTGAATCCAGCCACCTTCTTCGGCAGAGTTTCCACCTTCCGGTCCGAGATCTGCGGTTGGTGCATCGTATTCGCCACCGTGCATCTTGCTTTGGCGTTGTTGTGAAGATATGTCGAGCTTGTCGCCTTCGACGTCACTCACAGCAGAACCTCCAGCGTCGTTGATTGGGAAACTCGCTGTGCGAAGAGGAGACTCTGCATGAGGCTGAGAGACGCTCGAGGGGCGAGGCTTGAGAGTGTGGAGAGGTGACGGCTTCGGGGAACCCAGTTGTGTAGCGTAATCCTCGGAAGCTTTGTAGCCAATCTGCTCGTCTGGTGTGCTGACAATATCTGGAGTAGCGCCTGTAGTCACTAATCAGCCACTATCTTACACAGACAAACGTTACGACTTACCTGATCCCAAAATACGCTTGCCGCTACCGTGCACAAGCTTGTTCAAGTCTTCGCTGCTCAGAGCCCATGGGCTTTCTGGGTGTCCTGGGTCGTAGTGACGGTTGATCTCCTTCTTAAGCTCATCAGGATGCTTCTGGTACCAGGTCTTCTCGAACGGATCGTTCGGAATGACACCATGTCCGTGAAGGCCATAACTGCCTGGTGGGCCAAACTCTTGCCTCGAGCTACGACGACGATGGTGGTTTCTCTCTCCTGGCTGACCGGATCCAGGAAATGGTGGAGGAGCCATGCTGCCTGCACCACCTGCACTAGGTGGGGCGGGAGATGGAGCCTGGACATCTCCAGCGTTCTTGTACAGAGGGATGCGGTATCCGAGTTCAGGAATGCCATGCTCGGATTCACTGTCGTCGTGAATAGAGTTGGGCCTGGGTGAGATCATGTTCTGGTTCGAACGATTGAAACTAGCTCTCATTCTCAAAGAACGTGTGTCCGGCTCTTGATCGCCATGGTGTCCGGGCTGCTCAAGGCCAGCGGCAGCGGCTTGGGACGAGTCGGTACGAGTGACGGGCTGAATTCTAGAGGTCGCGGTGGACTGGGGCACAGAAGCCTTTGGCTGATGCATTGGCAGGTCTGCAGAAACATTGCGAGTTTCTGGGGACGTAGCACTGAGTGTGCGGCTCAGATCCTCGACGCTGTCGTATTCATTGCCTTCTTGGCCAATGCTTGGAAGGTTGACGCTTGGTGGGCGATCTGGGAGGTCCGAGACAGACAGGTTTCTGCCAGAGTTGTAGATACCATTGCTTGGAGGAGCACGGAGTGGGTCGTTCAGAGGGGAGCGAGCAAACGCTTCTCTGTTTGGCAGCTCTTGCTGATCGGAGCGTCTGTGTGGACGAGGAGGGATTTGTGGTGTTTCTTGCTTTTGAGCAGTCGCGCCTGAACGAGCAGGGCGAGGAGGGACAGGCGGTTGGGAATCCATTGTGGTTCGAGAATTTCAATTGATCATATGATCATATGAGGAGAGGTATTATGCTTGGACTGATTAGTTCGAGCTGAGTGTGGAAGAGAGCGGCAGTCGGTGTAGAGGGAAGTCGCGTGATGCGGATAGCCGGTCGAGGATGCTTGAGTGCTAACGATGCATCGAGGACATGAGTACATTAGAAGTGAGGTGGTTCCCTAGCCAGGCACAGATTTGGCACGTATCGTGACGGTGACGATGCCGCTGCTTGATTGAGGATCCCACCTGCATGTACAGTATTCCGGACATGTGGTAGAAGAAGACTTACCGACAAGTATGAGTAAACAGCACTCAATGCAACGAATTGCCCAAGTATGGTTGAGAAAGAGTCGAATGGACAGAGTTGATGATTTGGAGGTGAAGTTCAAACCCAGATCGTCATGCGGATAAGGGTGGAGACAGCACTGTCGTCAGGAAGATCCTGAAATTGCGGGCAGGGCAGGTGAGAGAGAGACCTGTTTCTGAGCAGAGGGTCCAAGATTGATTCGAGTCTTCAGTCTCGGTGTGGCATCATCAGGTCAGGGAGAGTGGAGAGGGAACTTCATGTTGCTATCGAACCTGAGTGGAAGCTTCCGGCTCTTTACGGGCACCATTCCCCATACAGCAATAGTGCCTGCCCCGCGGGTTGCGCTTTGCTGCGGCGTGCTCAGATCCAAAATCGTAGGCCTTTTCTTCTTTCCTTATCGTCAAGATGTGCGGCATTTGTGTTCCAATGAATGGCGCATCGTTCGACTGACACAGCTTATTTTCAAGCACTTGATCCGACAGTGATCAGATTGAATGGCAAGCAAGCAATTTTTAACCGCGTTCAAGCATGTTTGGCACGCTTCAGCTTAAGCGGAATAGCCTTGTGGAGCAGTGGCTTTGCTGAAGTACAGCGATGACGAATGCTGGCTGGCCGGTTTCGATAGAATGGCATGCTTCACTATTGCTGAAATCAGGCCTCACTGGCACAACTCTCGGCTCTTCGAAGGTGTTTAGAAGCTGCACAAGGTCACTGATCGTTGCAGTACTTTCAAGGAGAACCCCCCAGTCTGTGGTGGAGGGCCGTACGATTGAAAATGCATAAAGTCGCTATCATTTCCGCTATAAATATCCCCATGACCCTAACCGTCGGCCTAGGAATAGCTCCAGGCGCCAATGCCACTTGAATCGTCTGTCGACAACAGTTGGTATTCCTTTCTTTGTCCAACGTCCAGCGACCGTACTCAAACAATCATCTGAGCCACACCGTGACCACCCAGCGTCTTGCTGCCAACGAATCCTTGTCCCCTGACACCAGCGAGCGCGTAGAAACAAGCTGCTATCAGAAGGAAGACGGCAGCCGCGATCAAGCTCGTTGTCCTGGCAATGATCGACAACCATTGGATGACGCTCATGACAAGGTAAATACCCGCACGCATGTAGTTGGTCTCAAATCGGCGTATGAATGCATCGAATGCTGGTGAAGTCGGGCAGATTCGGAGAAGCAGAGGGATCTCGAGGAAGATGAGGATGAACGAGCAGATACTATGGAAAGTGTCAATCCCGGTGGTCGCGGCTCTTGCGCCAGTGAACTTACAGGCAGATTACGCTGAAAAGGATGACCCAGTGGAAGTTGAAGATGTTGGCGATTCCTAATGCGAAGCAGAGGATGATACAGAGTACACCCGTCCTGTATGTCATGTCAGCCGCTGGTCGATAGAACATATACACTCTTTATCGTGTCGTGCGGTCTGTCCTTGAGTCCTGCGCCGTTGGCCCTCCTTCGCCCAGCTCTTACACTTAATTCGCGAGATTCGATCCCAGGGTTGACCGACGAGCGCATTTGATTAGAGAGGGCTTACCATTGGGCGTAGATACCTGCCATAACATTAGTGACTGTCATGGACTTTGGGAATTGCACATCGTACTGAAGTTTCTCGACCTGAATTCTTCCTGAAGCGTCATGTTGGAAACTTTGCGCGCTCAGGTCCAAGTGGGTTGACGCGATAGTACTCTGTGTGTTTCGCAGAACAGAACTCGAAAGTATCAAGGCTGGACGAGGACTGTTGATTTGTTGACAGCTTGCTATAAGCGGCCGGAGGTTATCGAGTATTCGTGTAATATTGTGCTAGTACTGGAAGCCAGATGACAACGGGCGAGGCGTAATGTACTTGTATTTAGTGTCTTGGTGAAAAGACATTGATCGAAAGAAAAAGGCTGCCTACATGTATTGTCGTACGTTGCTCGCGTCGTTGCCAAACGCCAGTCGCAGCTCCCTCCATGCTACTCGCCAACTTCAGCCCGTTTCTGCGGGATCGTCCAACTCAGGGTCCAGACGGAGCTTCACATGTGCTTAATACAAGCCCCTTATTACAAAACACGTCGCCGTACGATATGTATCATTTCTCGGTTATCCATAACAGCACTTACGACATGGTTCATGCAAACGTGCTCTGTTTCATTACGTTTCAAATTGTGTTTTTCCGTGCTTATCAAAATCGTCTGGACCAGAAGAGCATTTATATCAGCATACAGGCCCTTTTTAGATGTTTCCTTGAGATCGTATTCCGACTACTGTGTGAAACGGACAATCAACTCGACCTAAGCTCTTGGGTGCCCAGTTACTCCTTCGAGCCAATTCATCGTACCATAATACCCCCAGGCTTCGCACGATCTAAGCAGCTGAGTAGATGAGGCGGAAAATGTCGTTGAAAACGTAATAGCTGCCCTGGCCATCAGACAGAAGCTGGAAGGTCTGGGTGTAACTCATTGGTCTCTGCTCCTCGTCAACCTGTTTTTGTCAGCGTCTCGTGTCGTCGCTTTGAACCTGTATGGCCTCATACCAGCAATCTTCCGGAAACCAAAACCAAGATACCACCCTCCTGGTTCGATGGCTGGGCGTCAAGACTTGCGACTTCGTGTTGGACCTTGGAGAATGGAAGTCCCTAACAAGCTCTCATCAGTCTCTTGCTTGATCCTTGCGTGCTTCTGGTCGATGACATACGGCGAGTTTCTCGATGATGGCGGCGGCACCCTGGGTCGGCGAGTTCTCGAAAGTGAGCATGGAGTGGTCTCTCTGCGTGTCCCGTCAGTTTCGTCTTCCTGCTTTCAGCCCGAGTGGTTGCGCGCACGTAGAGTGGGAGGAGCTGCTCGCGGTTTGAGTCAAATGTCTTGTAGTAGAACTCAGTGAACTGCTCTGTGGTTGGTGTCAGATCGCATTCCAGGCTTCAATATGTCGGGCTGCTTACGAGCAATGGCCTGGAAGTCTATCGAGTCCGTCAGTAAATTGTTACGACTTGGGCAGCGAGGAGTAACGCCGAGATGATCGCAGACAACAAATGCGACTATGCCTGTTACTGACCTCCCATTTTAAACAATGTAGTTTCCGGAGTCTAGCAGCTTGTGCAGGAGGAATATGCTTGTAAGTAGCTGGTGGGAACCAAATGTATAGACTTGCGGTGGAGAGACGGAATAAGTTATGGGTGTGACGAAGAGTTGGAGGGGCAGGCATCTGCAGTCAACAATGGGCCAAGCGGCAGATGCCGCACCGCCGTCACCGCCAAAATATTCTATTCTACGGCGAGAGCAAATTTCAATCTCTCTTTCATCAACCTCACATTCACGCCGATATGAGGTCGCCATCATCGTGGTAAGTCGCACAAGTTCTCTTCTCTGTTTGTAAAGATGATCTTCCTTCAAACGATAACTGCTGATGTGCCGTGATTTATCAAAAATATTCAAGCTCAACAGTCTGATTGCAAATTCAAATACACTTGCTTCACAATGTACACATACCGGAGTCGAAGCTAATTTGTATACAGGGCTTTTCATTCATAGTACATCATGTATAAACATCCTTATCAAACCCATCATGCATTGATAGATTGAAGTGACTTGGCGGTGTCAAGCGCAGATTCCTCGAACGAGCGGTACTTGAGTCCAAGGATCTCCTTTGACTTGCTGTTGTCGATGTCGTAGAGACCGCCCTCTGGGAACTCTCCACCAGGAGTCTTCTCGTTTGGCAGCTTGTCGGCCAAGTCTGGAAGACCCTTGCGGAGTACTGCTCCCAACTGCTTGTTGTTGTACTTTCCTGCGACGACGAAGAATCTGTGACCGCCCGCAGCCTCGACCTCGGCGGCCTTGACGTGAGCCAAAGCAACCTCTCTAACATCAACGAAAATAAAGACACCGGTTGCTGGGATCTCGTCCTTGGCAGCTCCCTGCATGAAGTCACGAACACGCTCGTTCGAGGTGTTCAAGGCGGAAAGTGTGTTGAGGTAGTGGACCTATGATAAAGTCAGCATACGAACACGTAGTAAAGTTTTGACAATACGTACGACTGGACCAAAGACCAAAGGTGGGTTGATGGTAGCGATGGTGAAGTTTGGCTTCTCCTTCTCGACAAACTCCCAGGCAGCCTTCTCGGCAAAGGTCTTGCTGGCACGGTAACCGAATCCAGCGTTCTCGAGTGCTTGCTCCTGGGTGATTGGGTTCCAATCCTTCTCGGAGTATGTGTGCTCTGGCCAGTCACCCTTTGAAGCATTGACGATGGCAGCAAAGGACGATGTGATGACGACGCGCTTGACCGATGGGGCGCTCTTCTTGATGGACTTCAAGATACCAGTGGTTCCGATGACTGCTGGGTCGATGAGCTCCTTCTGAATATCGGTGGCCTTGAAGTGGAAAGGAGAGGCGGTGTGGAGGACAGCCTCGAATGGAGGGTCTGACTTGACGGCCTCGTCAAAGGCATTTGGCTGTGCAATGTCCTCTACGATGGCGAAGTCGAGCTTGTCCTTGCCGACATCAGAGTGTGCTTCCTTGATCTTGTTGGCCTTCTCTTGAGATCTGACGGTTGTGACGACAGAGTGGCCATGTTTAAGAAGGATGTCAATGCAGTGAGCGGCGATGAAGCCAGAGCCACCAGTCAATAGTACGCGCATCTTGTTGTTTTGGGAGAGTTTGGGTTGTAGTGGTGACGGTAAATTAGTGTGTGATAAAAGCTATTGATAAAGCGGGCAGGACAATTGGGTTTATATATACCGACCCTTGGAAGGGCAATTGCCGTCCTAACAACATGAACCCACCGCATCTAGATCGACGTCACCGCAATTGATTTGGAGAAGCTCCAGTCTTTGATACATGTAGAGGTGCAGTGGATCTATAACCATCAATGTTCATACTAATCAACAGCGTGATACTGTTGTTACCAGATTCGCTGTCTGACTGTATTAGACCTCGACCTTTTTTATCCAGAAGCATGGAATACGCAAAACAGCCACTGTCACGGAGGTACTTGTGCCCAGCGAAGTCGGCGATGCCAAAACGTGTCGAACGCGCGGGGCAGATGCTTGCGAAAGTGGATGGAAGATGGAAGCTTCTCTATGACGATCCGGACATATCGATCCCCTCATACAGCCTAAAGCCGAGCGTCTCCAACATTGAGGCAGGCGTCTCCAACGAAGATTGCTTCTCCAACCCCGCATCAGTTACAATATTCCTTTGACACATGCTCGAGACCATGCCGGACACTAGGGACAGGAGACACAGCGATCGCGACAGAAGTCGTCGTTCACGGTCGCCAGGAAGAGAGCGACACCACAAGTCTCACCCAAGGCGAAGCAGATCACCTCGTCGCCAAGCCGATCAATTACCTCTTGGTGCGCTACCTCTTTCGAAACATGACCTCGACAGCTACCGCGGCCTTCTAGGTCTATACCTGGACTTACAAAAGCAGTTGGACATCGACGAGCTGAGCATTGATCAAGTCAAAGGACGATGGAAAAGCTTTTATGGCAAATGGTACAATACGAAGGTCTCGTTGTTCTCACGTTGGCTCACGACATCACAGGAACCGAGGAGAATTGGCAGAGGGTTACTACGATCCTGTGACGAAAGCAAAAGCTGATAGATCAGCCAACGAATTGAATGTACCCCAAGCTCAACAAGAATCTACTAGCGCAGTCCCCACCAAGACGTCAGAGTCCGACCACGAGGATGATGACGAATATGGGCCATCTCTCCCTGATGCGGTTGCTCAACACAGGTCGCAAGGACCTAGGGTACCCACCTTGGAGGATATACAAGACCGGAGGGAACAAGCATTGGAGGACGAAGAGGCTCGCCGAGATGATATGAGGTATGAGCGCAAGCAAGACAGGAAGCAGCAGAAGGAGCGCTTGGATGAACTGGTCCCAAGGGCCGAGCCGGGGTCGCGAGAGCGGCAACTGGAAAAGAAGCAGGAGAAGACAGCTGCGAATCGATCGTTTCGAGAGGCTCGATCTCCAGGAGCAGAAGACGTTGGAGAAAAGGATCTTCCTGGAGACGACTCGGTGGAAGGTTACAAGGCTCAACTCAGGGCGAACGAGAAGAAGAAGTCTGAACGCGAGCTGCGCAAGGAAGAGAGTCTTCGGGCTCGAGCTGCTGAGAGGGAGGAGAAACTTGCCGAGCACCGGGCGAAAGAAGCCAAGACGATGGAAATGCTCAAGGCGATCGCAAAGCAGAGATTCGGATGAGTATCGCTTTGCTGGTTGTGCGACCGAATCTGCTCAGCATCTAATGTTAGCAACGAGTTCAGCGTAGAGGTTTGTCGGCAGCCTATATCTAGTCATGGCGGCTCGTGAGACAGTACTTCGAAGCGCTCCGACACCGCCGAGTATGGCGCGTAGAAGGGTCCACGCGCTGGTGAGAATTGACCGTGAGCATGGCTTGCCTGTCCGGCCGGCTGCAGGTTACCTACACATGTGGTCGACGAGGCAAACGTACTTGTCTAGGTATCATGAGTCATCAAATATCTGAAACAGGCGATCAAGTAGTGTTGACATGCGTCGAAATAGTGTGCTTGTGATCCCAGGATGCCTCGACTTTCAAAGCTGACCTGAGATGCGTCCAGCCAATCAATGTGAGGGGAAGGAGAGTTTGACAAGCGCCCAGCCATCACGAGGCGACATCTCCATCGACCACCTCTGCCGCTTAAATATTGCACTACATTTTCGCACAACTCTACACCACGCGCATACACGGGCGCCTTTCGGAACGAAACACTACCGGAGAAGGTCTATGCAGCGGCTGCGTAGATTGTGGATCGATCTTCACGTTAAACAGCCAACCATAACCACCTGACCTTGATATCGACCAGCACACACCGATCTCGCATCACAACATATCCTCGACTTACTCATGCAGGCAGGAGCCCAGTCTGAAACGCCACTGCGATTGTTTCATGACGCCTCCACGCTGGCGATATCCAAAAATGGAGCATTCGGTGTCACCAGCTTGTTGGGACATGAGGCTTCTTGGTGCTCATATCGCACCTCAGGTAGGTTAACAGTCCCAACATCCCTAGCATAAGTATTGACCCCTTCCCATGACTCAGAATAGCTTTGTGTTCAATTGCAGCTACCTGGTCGCGAACTTGACGATTTTCCTTCTAGCGATCTTTTTCGTGTCTTTGTTCTTTCTTCTAATCCACAGAGCGGGTCTCTGTTAATCCACCTTTAACATGTACAACTTCAACGATGCCACGAACACAGACTCGGTGACCACTGACGATCTTGGCTGGTTCCAAGATGAGGTTGATGACATCTATCAGCTCCGCCTCACGCCAGAGAAATCACCACCAAGTTTTGGCGGACCTCTCCTTCTTCCGCGGATCCGCTCGCAGGACCAGACAGCAGAGCCTACCTCGAACATTGGTAATCAATCCTTGACCAGCGCTATGATTCCTGGAAACAACTTTTTATCTAATATCTGTTACAACATCCCACAACCAAGCATTTTTCGGCGTTCCATCAGTCCAGCACAGCATGGCTATTTGATTTCTCCAGTATCTTTACAATCGAATTCCAGTCCTACCTTTTCAGCTAGCACAGCATCTCCTGGATATGACCAGACGCCGTCTCGTCCCTCATTGTCACAAAGACGGTGCGTCTCGTCGTCATCGGTGTGTACACACTCGCGCAACGCTTCCGGTTCCACTATCAGCGAGGAAGAAATCAAGAAGTTCGGCTATCCACCTCGATACAGGGCGGCTGCAAGTAGCGTCGCCCAAACCCCAGCATCAAAGACCTTGACTGCTCTTGGGCATTTGACTCCCATGTCAGGCTTCTCGGCAGGACCATCACGAGCATCCTCGCCCAGCTTTCCACGCGCAAGGACTACCAGCCCGCCAGCAAGACAGAGCAGATTATCCAGGGAACTCATCTACGATCCAGCATGTGATATTGGCCCGACGTCAACTTTACTCGAGTATCTGACAGCAGCCAATCCAACACCTGCCCTCGTTTCACAGAAGCCAGAACATTCACAATTACAGAACACGCACTTCTGGTTTGATGTCCGCAATCTCCGAAGCTGGTCTGACTTCAGTATTGCGACCATTGCAGCCATGCCCGGTCTCTTGCAATTGTTACAATGCCCCGTCAACGCCAGTGCGTTACCGCAGCCTAGCAAAATAAACAACAATCCGGATACAGTAAACCGCCTGCACGATCTGTGTCGAGACTATCACTCGGTCAAAGTCAACGCGGCGCTCAAGATTGCCCAAGGAGAGAAACACATGGTGATGCGCTCTTTGACCTTGGGCCGCACTAACCGTCAACAAGCAGAATTTGTGTCCAACTACCAGTCCGATACGGGCAAGACGATCTATGGCAACGGTCGAGGACGCGTTGTTGGACTAGTCCGCTGTTTCGACGAGTGGAACACCGGAATGCGCTCTGAATCGCCATCTCAGCGCATCCGCTACCTACAGGGGCTCGCTGACGTCCATCGCTTCATGCGCGAACACGGCTGTCGATACGGATTCATTGTGACCGAAATCGAGCTCGTCTGCGTGCGCTGCGGAGGCGAGCCAGACGAGAATGGGGTCCCGTATTTTGGCTTCCTAGAGTTGGCAAGTCCAATACAGATGGCCACGCATTGTTCGTCAGTGTCGAACAACTCTTCGAATCTACAAATGACAGCCACGCTTGCACTATTCTATCTACACATGCTCGCCAAAGAGTCACCGTTGCCGGGTCAATATGGATGGAAGATGGAGATTGGAGCTCCGACTGCGGTCACAAGGAAGCGACATCTGGACAGGGACGACTGGATGCCGAAACCTACCGTCAAGGAGAAGAGAGATGCGTTGAGTAGGAGAGGCTGGTTCTGGCCTAATGAGGCTTTCAGTCGGAAGGAGGCACCCAAGGCAAGGAGAGGGGCTGCTAAGCGCTGAGATATCACGGATACACGCACTGATTGTACGGCCTCATCTGGTGGCCAACAGCCAGGATAGATTTCATATCCAGATCGTGTCCTCACGAGGCGACCGAGCCGACCAACAAACAGTGCGATCTGAGTGCCAGCGAACGCGTGATATTAGCAAGAGCTCATACGCGTTATTCGACGTCAGATTTGGTGTAATTGCAATATCATATCACGTGATAGCAACGGGTGACCGGTCCGACTCCGAACGCATGAGGGGTCCATTGCCTCTACTTTGTCGTTGAATCGCGAATGTGGCACGATCAACTCAAGCGCTACCGCAGGTACAGGACAACGTCGTCGAATACATGTAGTGCATGAGAGTTGTTGTTGTCTGCGCCCATGCGAGGATATTGTGCCAGCCGGAAGCAGCATATCCGGAGCACATATAATAACGACAACAATGGCCTGATCGAAGACACTGGAGACATTGCGTGTTTCGCCACCCGACAGAGGCGTAGATTGACCATCTCTGACATCTCATGATTTCGGACCCTGGATTACAGTAGTGAACCACCGAGGGCATTTGCCGCCCCGGGTGCGTGGATCAGCGAACATTTCAGTCGCATTTGGTGATTTTGATCAGAAACAAGCCTTTTTAGCGCGGATTGACCCCTTTGAAAGTCCGCTTTGATCATAAATTATCAGACCACCAGAACGCGGCGGCCACGCCCACCCGACGCCCGACCTGCAATCACAATCATCACATCACACCACTCCAACCTGGACCCAGTCCCTTTGGCCTGAGCGTTTCGAGGCAAACATTAATTCCACTTCTCTCTTACTTCTTCTTCTCCTACGATCCGAGTCACCCATCACCACGTTGCAGACCGTCGGCAGCCTGCAAACATGGACTACATGTTCGTTGAGTCCTATACCCAAAAGCAAAATAAAGCGTCACTCCAGCTGACTTTCATGCTCACAGCAACGCGACCGCCTTCCTCGACCTTGCCCTTCCACATCAGCAGGGCACCTACTGGGGCCAATTCGAGGAGATTTCAAAATACAATGTCCAACTCAACTACTTTGAACGTCTCTGGGCCGCCTGGTACGCCTTTATCGGCAACGATGTCTTGGCCACTGGAATCATGTCTTTCCTCATGCACGAGATTGTCTACTTCGGCCGCTCTATCCCATGGATGATCATCGACCGCATGCCATACTTCAACAAATACAAGATTCAGAACGTAGGTGCCATCTTGCGCAAGAGACAACTTCAGGAACACGACTGACAGCCGTACAGCAAAAGATTCCTACCACTGCTGAACAATGGACCTGCGCCAAGTTGGTACTGCTGAGTCACTTTACTGTCGAGCTTCCGCAAATTTGGTATGTCCCGTGGCCTAGAGCACCCACGACACATTGCTGATGACTTCAGGTTCTTCCACCCTCTCGCACAGTACTTCGGCCTCGCTACCACCGTTCCGTTTCCACCGTTGTGGAAGATGGCTTACCAAATCGCCATCTTTTTCGTCATCGAGGACTCATGGCACTATTGGATGCACCGCGCTCTTCACTGGGGACCTCTCTACAAGATGATTCACAAGATCCACCACCAATACTCTGCTCCATTCGGTCTGGCCGCCGAGTACGCTTCTCCTATTGAAGTCATGATTCTCGGTTTCGGTACTCTTAGTGGTCCAATCATCTGGTGCAGCATCACCAAGGACCTCCATATTCTCACCATGTACACCTGGATCGTCCTTCGTCTTTTCCAAGCCATTGACGCACACTCCGGCTACGAGTTCCCATGGAGCCTGCACCACTTCCTTCCTTTCTGGGCTGGCGCTGACCACCATGACACTCACCACGAGAAGTTCATTGGCAACTACTCGAGTTCCTTCAGATGGTGGGACTACGTTCTCGACACCGAGAGCGGTCCAGAGGCTGCCAAGCGCCGCCGCGAGAAGAAGCTCGGTCAGGCCAGGAAGGCCCAATAGATGGACGTTGTACGATATGGCTTTGTTAGAACAGTACAGCTAGCCGACTAGTATCGTCAGTCGAAGCATACTATGGATGAACGGGATTGAGCATTTGCAAAGGCATTCATTGGCGTTGGCACATCGCTACTGGGAGATTTTGGCCATGCCTGTGAGCAGCATTCAGTTCCTATGATACTCTTATATTGGTCTTACGAGAGAAGACGATTTCGAAGCATTCAGGCTCTTCCAGAACAGGATGAGCAGCTAGGGTACTTACAGGAAGGAACGATCAATTCAAAATGATACAACATGAAATCACTGCGTTGCTTGTACCACTCCGTGATCCTGCCTGGCGGCCTTGTCACATATTCTCACCTTATCTTCGGCATCTAGAATGGAAGCCATTGAAGAATGATACGTGTGATGTTGTCTTAGTTTCAAGAACATCTATTAGGGCTTATACTTCTGATACTCAAGACGAACGAGAGACAAACTCAACAGTGTTGATTGTCCACCAATATGCACCTCCCGATGGTGTCTCAAGGTTTACCTTGCACCGTCATGACTAGAATACCATTTTTACCCGCGGCAGGAACCTCTGAGATTTTGTGCTCGCAAGGAGAAGTCACCGTCGACATCGCAACGTTTTCAAGATTTAGAATCGACTCAACCACGTTGAACCATCATCAATTTTCACTACCACCTTGGTGTCTCTCGCTCACAAGACCTTCTCGCTGCAAGTCCTCCAGCATGAAAGTCAATTGCAGCATGTGCTTCCTAGCACGGAGATATTCCGCGTTGACGCCCACTCCGTCATTGCGCGCACAAGCTCGTGCTCGTGCTCGCGCAACCGCTTCTCCAACTTCTTCGACCAACGTGTCTGCCTTGTCACATTAGGCATGGACTGATAGATACGACCGCCTGCGCCAGAGATTCTCCAAGGCAACCTGTCGAGACAAGTACCAGCTTGGTCCCAACATGTCGTTTGTCGAAGAGTGAGTTTCATCTCTGACTTATACGAGTATGCGCTGACATAGAATTTAGCCAGATACGCAGGATCGACGGGCAGCTGGACCGCATACAATTATCTGCCGCCACTGTGACGACGACGACATCGTCAGAAGCAAGGACAGAAACATCACCGCATCTGGACTTGCTACAATCACTGGTGAAATCGTTGTCGATAAGCCCTTCTTCGCGCACACCGTTGCTCTCCGAAAGGCAGATTAAGCGCTATCTGGAACAGGCGAAAACTGGTCAACAAGAAGCGAGTATCAGTGCAAACGGCGAACATGGACCCCACACCGAATACCAGCAAGAGTTGGAATGGCTGCTCGCATCAAAGGCAACCGCACAGGTCTACGGCCTAGTGCTAAACAAACTGCTCGAGGAGACTGTGACCCTATCTGACGACATCTGGTACTGGGATGAGGTGCTCAGTAGTCGGTTATACACCGCTCTCTACAGCGTTCAGATGTCTCCCTTCCGTCTATTCGACTGGAGCAGTTCGGTCTGGGATGATGCAAGGAGGAGGGCGAGCCAGCTCAATATCTCGACCGCTGGACATCAAGCCCAGCAAACTCTCAGCACTCAGTGGAAGGAGTTCTATGTATTAGTGAGGCAAGTGGTACAGGAGAGGAATGTGGCTGAGATGCACAAGAGGGTCATTGGTCCGGTCCAGAGAATAAGAGGCGAGGCTAGGCAAAAGCAGACCAATCTCAAAAAGGCCAGATTACGAGGCGCCAACGCACTCGGTGTGTTACTTGGCGAAGGTCTCATGAACGAGAGTGTGCATGGCGAAGGTCTGGCGACCCCCTCTGGTGATCATGCAAGCCACAAGTGGAAGGTCAGCGTCGCTAGGAATGTTGCACTCATGGATGCGGTACTGGCAAAGGTCAACGAACCTAGTCTGGCTGTAGAGAAGTTCGACGCGGCTATTGCTGAGGAGACTGATGAAGATCCGCTTTACGCGGCCGATATCAGGAATCAGTCGGACGACGGTGGTGTACAGCCAGCACTGGTGATCGAACGACTAATCCGCACCATCGACGAGCGTCTGCCAGAGTATCGAGAATCGACGAAAGCCATCGTTAAAGATCATGGCAGACCATCACGTTTGGCACGTTACTGGTTGCCGGTAACGGTGGGTATTCTGTCATCGACTACAGTCCTGCGTATTCTGGTCAACCGTAAGGCGGAGATCACGGCGTGGGTTGAAGATTTTGGCTCCACCGTCATGGACTTCTGGATGAACTGGGTGATTGAACCTACGAAAAAGGTCATCTCGACGATTCACCATGACGAAGGCAGTGAAGTATCCATCATGTCGAAGCGCTCGCTTGAGGGAGATCGTGACAGCCTCGAGCGGATGGTGGTTGATTTTGCGATCGACAACCCTGGTAACGCAACTGACACCGGCAATCCTCTCACCGAGATGGAGATTGCGGACATCCGGTCCAAGATCAGGGAAGGCGACCTCACGCCGGTTCTGAAGGCTTATGAGAAGGATCTCGCGAGTCCTTTCTACGGCACTATCCGTGGCAACCTCATCCGCGCGCTACTGATTCAGGTGCAAAAGACCAAGGTTGATGTCGAAGTGGCTATGGGAGGTATTGATGCTTTACTCAAGAGTCAGGAGCTTGTGTTTGGCTTCGTCGGTCTTACGCCGGGTATCATCGTTACAGTCGGCGCCTACTTCTGGCTACGCAACAATTTCAGCAAGCGCCGCGGCTCGACAAAGGCACAGAAGCAAGGTCTCATGGTCAGACAGCTGCGCAACATCGACCGCGTGTTGACTAACAGCACACCGACCGAATTTGGCGAGCTATACTACAAAGACCATGGACTGCTTCTTTGCGAAGTTCACGTTCTTCGTCAACAAGCCAAGAAGAACATGCCGGATCAAGTGCACAGAGAGTTCATCGAGGACCTGGATGAGCTGGTCGATGTTCGCACTGGTGTCAAGAAGCAGATCCGAGTGGTTGAGAGGATAAGATGGTCCTATTTGAAATGGTTCTGATGACGTGACGAATGCATGGAAGCGTTGGATTCTTTGCTGCATTTGTTCTGCTTGTAGCGTACGCAGTATATTCTGGGATAGATACGATTCAAGCAAATAGCACTATACCTGTAGAGCCAAACATACAGAGATACCTCATGATTCTCTCACGTGCGGCTCCTTAGTCACCACCTGAAGACGGACTAGCTGGTTTGGAATGAAGATGCGGGGAAGCATCGATGTCGAACCAACCACCGTCGATACATGTATACATATGATCGGATAAGCATCAGCAGGCCACGCTGATATGTTCCCAGGTCGTTTTCAGGCATGACTTCACCGTGACGGTTTTATGTAACTCAAAGTCACCAGAACTTGCTGCGCAGGTGGATATCTGAGGCTATCCATACATCCAGTCCGACTCATTAGTAATTCTACTCGGACCAACACGAAATGCCCGAAATCACTGGTACCTGCCTTTGTGGCGAGGCTGCCTATAGCTTGCCCATCTCTCAAAACCTCAATACTCACATCTGCCATTGCAACAGATGTCGACATATTTCGGGCGTACTATGCGCTATAACTGTGGACTTGCCTAAATCACACCACCCGGATCCTCACTATATCGATAACAAGCTGGTTGCATATGAGTCATCGCCCGAGCTTGGCTACACACGATACTTCTGTCGTACTTGCGGCTGTCACATGTTCGAGCGCGATGAGAGTTTCGGTGAATGGAGACTCGCGCACGGGACATTGGACGACCCAGAAGCGGTGACGAGCATCAAGGCCCACATTTTCATCGAAGACACCAAAGACGGTGGATGCAGCGATTGGCTCACTCACATCGACAACCAGAAGATCAAGCGCTGGAACGGGTTCCCGGAGCGATCGTCTGAAGTACCTGAACGATGGCATACTTCTGAGCAGATTCAGAGCAACAAGGAGCCTGTTCATGTCCACTGCGATTGCAGCGGTGTTAGCTTCTACGTGTCACGTCCGTCCGCGCTCTCCAAAGAGACCGATGGGCCCATTTGTGATTCACTGCTCGAAATGCCCAAAGACAAGCTGTGGTGGCTCCGTGCGAACCACACCAAGTTTCTGGCCGGGATCTGCCTCTGTGACGAGTGCCGCTTGTCAACCGGATCAGACATACAACAATGGGCATTCGTTCCCACGGCCAATATCCATCTCTCGAAAGACTGCTCAGTACCCTTCTCAACAATGTTTGGCACCTTGAAGACCTATCGGTCATCTACGGAGGCGTCCAGGTACTTTTGTGGTACATGCGGCGCTACTGTATTCTGGATTGGAGATGCAAGGCCGACACTCATCGACGTTTCGGTAGGACTGTTTGATGCAAACGAAGGAGCTCGAGCAGAGTCGATTCTTGACTTTCCGACAGAGCGAATAAGCTTCAAAGAAGACGGCATCAAACGCGCTCCAGCACTCACAGCAGCTCTCGAAGCAGGCATCACAGCGTGGGGTCTTTCACAAGCGTCAAAGTAAACGACTTCATTGCCAGCAAGTAGCATCAATCCTACATAGCCATGACCAGGCGTTCAAGCTCCTGTGAGGTATCCTCGACCTCCTTACCAAACTCGACTCCAGCATCGTGGTTGTAGCCTGCGGACGCGTTCATGGCTTCGAGCTTGCCGGTGGTGTCCTTGATCAGCATGTTCGACATCATGGTGCGAGATGTGAGGTCCTTAAATGCTTGCGTGCGCTTGGACGCTGCTGAGAGCGAGGGATCGACCGATGTGAGATAGTACTTTGAGCGGTTGACAAAGTCCCACCTTGACCAGTTAGTGTTGTCCGAATGAAAGAATCCGAACGACTCTGATCTCGAAAGTGACGAATGATCGAACTAATGAGAATGGGGATGAGGATGCATACATAAAGTAGACCTTGTTCTTGCTCTTCGCCGGCGTCATGAAAGTCTGCTGCAGATTCTCACTCATCGCGGGATGATACGCCAGCAGTCTGAGTAGCTTGTCGTACTGCTCCCAGACCTCTCTGAACTTAGGGTTGGCATCAGCCGGGCATGGAATTGAGAGTGTAAATTGAGTTGTTTGCTCGCGAGTCGATGTGTGTGGGTCTGGTTGCTTCATTTTCGGGTATGGTACTGCTGTATAGTGCCTCATGAATCAAAATCTAGGGGTACAGAAAGTGGTCAAATCTTTCTCCAAGATCCGAAATATGAAATATGAATTGTTATCAGAGCAGCTGTTATTCACTTCGTTCTTGCTTCTTGACCACACGCGTCGCGTCTACAGCTACTGTATGTGCAGGGATCATGGTCAGCATGACGCAAACTCGCGGTATCACGTGCGAGATATGGATTCTATGGATGCACACCATGAAAACACGACTAAAAAAGTGTTTGAAGGTTTTACATTATGCAGCGACTATTCCGTTGCGCCGTCACCAGTCAATTCCTCCCAGCCCATAAGTAGTTCTCATATACACCTTATGCTCGCTAAATTCACATTATGCTCTAACCTTGGATCGATCAAATCATCTCCTTTCGCAGGGCCGCCGCCGTCGTCTTTGGTGATGGAGAAGAACTTGGTACTGGTGATGGGTCTACGCAGACGAAACCAAACCAGTCTGCTGATGTGCACGACTTTGTAGAACTCGTCCGTGATGGAGCCTTGGATGCAGGCGAACTGCTGGAAGATGAAGAGGTCGAGGAAGTGGTGGTGAGGGTGGGAACCGGCACGACCGTCTGAGTTGTGATGGTGGACGTCTCTGTGTAAGTAGTAGAACCGTTCTTGCATCCGAACCAACCGGGTGTAAGGCACGTCGTGATCGTGGTAGTGCTGGTCTGGGTGACTGGTGTGGACGTTGTCGACTCATCCAAACATCCCCACCAACCAGGAGTCAGGCATGTTGCAGTACGAGATTTGGTCTTGGTTGATGTGCTACTGCTCGAGGTAGTGGTCGAGCTGCTGTTGCTCTCGTAGAACTTCCATGGGAAGCAGTCTACGCAGTCGACATCCTCTTCGCACTTTGGAACCGTATCGTACCTCTTGATAACATCGCTGATGACACTGGCAATGCGATGCGTACCGATACCTACTCGCCAACCTTTGTCGCCAACGGTGTCATATGTGCATGTTGAACCAGTATGGCACTGACTTTCCATGGCATAACCTGCCAGTGTGCAAGAAGCAGAGGCGGTATTGCATGTGCCCATGAAGACTGGGTCCGCAGTATGCCCAATGTGGTAGATACCGGTCTTGGCTCGGTTCTGGGGTTGCGTCGAACCGATGTGGTAGCCTGGTGGAGTAGGAAGACCGAGTCTACCTGCGGCCAGAGCGTCGGGATACGCCTCGAACGTGACGGTGGGTGCTCCAAAAGTAAGACCCAGCAAAGAAGACACTACTCCGCCAAGAGAATGACCAGTGAGCCAGATCTCTGCTTCGGGGTAAAGCGCGGTAGCATTATGGTAAAGATCCATAGCAGCGTGATAATAGTGGCTCTTTTCTTCCAAAGACTTGACCAGACATGTGCTGTTGCAGGTGTATGCTGATGTCTGACAATCACAGACCTTCTTCCACCAGAACTGTCCTCCTTGGCCGCAACAGCAACTGGCGAACAAATTGTCGTTCATCTTGTCGTTGCCTGTCGTATCTGCACCATCAAAAACAGCCATCGAAGTTCCCTTGAGTCCTATCACGACGGTTTTGTTCGAAGTGTCGGCGTAGATGTGCCCTCTCAGTCCGTCTTCTTTCCACCCAAAGTCTTCCGTATAGTTGAAACGACCTTTGATCTTCTCCCACTCACTGTCTCCTGGCTCTTCCACATATGCGTTGGCCGCCATTCGCGCAAGCGTGAGGATAGTTTCCTTATCAGTGATATTTGGTCCAGTGACGTCGTCTGTGGTCCAGGCTGAAGCAGGTAATGATGCGGCCTCACCGTACCACTTGCCATGCTCCAGAAGATCGTTGATTTGTTGTCGACTTCGATCGACCATGCGCTCAATGCTGATAGGTCTTGTGTGGATTCGAAGAGGATCCCGTGTCGAGACACTTGCAGTGTCATCATCGAGCCGTACCAGTGCTGTGTCAGGGTGGATGTCGGCCTTGAGGAGGAGGTCAGGATATTTGTGCGATCCCTTGTGGTAGATGTGTCGTAATGTAAATTCGCGAGGACCGTCCGGAGACCTTGATGGCACCCCAGAGGCAGGCGCCTCGATTACCGGCGCTGGTGGTAGAATAACATGTTGATCTTGGCTCTCCTGCGAGGCGGCAAAGGTGGGCTGGGGCGCAAACGCTGAAAAGGCGAGGAGAGGCAGTAGACTATCAACCAGATATCGCATAATGGTCGTCCTTGGATTGATAAATCTTGTTGTGGCGGTGATGCGTGGTATGTCAAGAAGAAGTGAGCATTACCAGGCAGACGTTTAATGTGAAGGTTGCGACGATGATGTTGTCACATGTTCTCGATAGCGCGGTTGCCCGTTGAAGACATCGAGCTAGAGATGCACTTCGATGCGGAGAGAAGCGGCGATCCCAGATCTGGGGACTCCGCCAAGCCCGACGTCATGCGCGAATTCGCACCTGCAGATAGCAGCAGATCCACCTCGGGCCATGCGTCTATGTCTGTTGACGATGTTGGTGATCCTCAGCATCCGGGCACCAACTTCACACAGGCAGCCATTGTGATTTTCACTGCGTCTTACCGTCTTCACGAGGTCTCAAATCTGATCACCAGAGCTGGCTCTGCATTCACTCCTCGCAGTCGGTCTTGTGATTTTCTTATCTTAAGACTGCTTGACCCCACCACTCATTTGTCGTTCGGTTCCAGCAATTCCGCGTGTCACCGAAATGCAATAGACAACTTTCACGTCTCCTTACCATGTCGTCTTTCAAAAATGGAGACGTACGCCGTCCTGCTGTACAGACATTGCGGTCTTTCTCGCGGCCGGATTCGACCTTTAGCAATCCAAGCTCACCCACACGAACACGAGCAAGCACCATATCGACACCCATTGTTGCGGTTCCCGAGGCCAGACCGTTCTCGTTATCCCCGGAAGAGCTTGGTAGAGGCAAGAAGGGCGACGTTTTTGAAAACTCGGAAGAGAGCTTTGATCCGCTTGACGAAGATGCTGCTCAATCACATCCAGAGTTGCAACAACCAGAGACACTCGAGCAACTACCGATAGAGATCCAGACTCTGACGGACAGGTAAAGGCAATACCACTACGACGTCGATTCCTGCTAACAGACTACCTTAGGTTCCTCAAATCACTTTCTGCCAAATCTCACGCGGCGCCCCTCACCATTGATGCCATCTCTGGCTTATTCCAAGACTTTTACGAACAAGCAGAATCCCACATAGCGACCCACATTGCAACATTGACAACACGCCTGGCGAGAGAGAAGTCCTCTGCTTCACCAGCTGCGTCAAAAACAGCAGCTAAAGCCGGTCGGGCTGGGTCAGGAACAGATTATGATTCAGGAGGTGAACAGCAGATGTTGACTGCTTCGGAGATAACGAACAAACGCAAGGCTCGGAAACAGCTCGAAATGCGACGCTTGGCCATGGAAGAGGCTGTAGAAAAGGGAGTATGTGAAAAGGTATACCACAAGATCTACCGACATCGCAGTACGGATGACGAGGAACGAGACTTTAAGCTCCGATCAAAGACTGCCGCTCTTTCATTGGTTGGCATTGGGCTTAAGGAGCTCCATGTCAGCTTGCCTGCCACTGCCGAAGGGGATGGTAAAGATGCGACGGACAAAAAGGTCAACGAGTTATTGGCTCCAGCCAGGGAGAGTATCCAGCGCATGGATGCGGAGCGTTATCCACTCGGAAAGATGCAACACCTCAAAGAAGCACACAAGAGCATCGTGGACACACTGTCCTACATGTTCCCGTCGTCGTCATCCGCAGACGAGGTTCTGCCCACACTGATCTATACCCTCATCACCTCACCACCTGAGAAGATGAACGTGGCCAGTAATCTACACTTCATCCAGCTATTTAGAGCGTCGGACAAGGTGGATGGTGAAGCTGCCTACTGTCTCGTGAACCTGGAGGCCGCCATCTCGTTTCTTGAGACCGTGGATCTCTCCTCATTACGAGTCGAAGAATCACCTCAAGGTCCATCCAAAAAGCCAGCCGAAGTTCTGGGCATCTTGTCGGAGGATGGCAAGGAAGATGACCTTCCTTTGCGAGCCTCACTCACTTCTTCACCAAATCTTGCTTCGAATTCGCCAGACGAGTTCGGCGAGGCTATACAAGACGAGCCTGTATCGAGATCGGTTTCGTCAAGGCCAGTGCGGCCAACTCACGCACACCAACGACGACTGTCCAATCTGTTGCAACAACAAGCCGATCGCCTGGAAGCAGGTCGCGAGAACTTCCTCAACTCGGCCGATGAAGCTCTGGACTCGATAAATTCGACACTGGAGAACAGTTTCAAATACCTCTTTGGTCGGTTCAAGCAACAGGAATCGGATGGCCTGAGCTCACCGGTCGTGATGCCAAAGACGTTGGATGATGCCCGAAAACTGATGGCGACACCACCACCTGAGGAAGAAGATGCGCCGATGAGCGGCGCGAGCAGTGTGGCTGGTGATGTACCATCAGACCCGCTAAGTAAGCCAGAAGGAAAGCTGCTGGAGCTTGTTGGAGGCCGGCGAAATGCACGCGAACCCAGCGTGGATAGCATGCGATCGGGCGGCAGTGGCAAGAAGGTCGCTTTCATCACGAGTGATGGTGACAAAGCCTCGTCAGGTCCTGCAGACTCTGTTGGCAACTTTGTCAATTCTCTGAACCCACTGTCACGATTCGGTGTCGGTGTCCCGAGTTTCGCCAAGTTCGGACGGAGTGCAAGCGGTCCGGCACCACTAAGCACACCGCCAGTGGGTGTGTCGCGTCAGCTTGGAGACAAACCCGACAAGCAGTCTCAAGCAGATGCTAAAGCCCAATCGGACACGGATCTCAACAGTGCGGAAACACTTGCGCAGCTCAGAAAGACGAAGCCTCCCATCAGAAGATTCATGGACACGAGGGATGCGAGAGACTTGAAGATTGGTGACGTGGACGATCTGCTGAAGGATTACAAACGATTGGCAGAGGCGTTGCGCGAAGCTATGAGGTCGTAAAGTGCAACTTGGGACATATGTACATACAGATACGTATATGAAAAAAGATGCCTACCTACAGAATATTCCTCCACCACATCCATCTTTGGAACGCGTCAAGAGATCTTCAGGCACACGACGGGAGAGACCTCGAAGACGGGCCGACATGGAAGCGGAACCCTGACAGGGCCGTGGAAGGACCGGCCCGTGCTCTCGTGCTTGCAGCAACGAAGCTCGAGCTTGATCTTAAATAGTGGGGTCCTTCCTGGCTGTTGAACAAGCGTGACGTTCTGGTCCATATAAATTTCTAGGCTCAACAAAGATGCAAATCGTTTCATGTGAGGCTGTTGTGTGACACTCGTCGTACCTCCTGCGCAACACTGCGATCTTCGACTTCTATCGTACGCTACACTCACTCGAACTTCACTACCAACCCCACCAGATTGTCAACAACAAGAAAGTAATCGCGCCATGGCTCAGGTGAACCTCGCACCCCCAAAGGTGCCGATGGACAAGAAGAAGAAGATCGCGGTCATGACTTCTGGAGGTGACTCTCCAGGCATGTCTGGAGCAGTGAGAGCTGTCGTCCGTCAGACCATCGCATCTGGCTGCGACGCTTATGCAATTTACGAAGGTTACGAGGGTTTGGTTCAGGGTGGAGACATGATTCGTCCAATGGCTTGGGAGGATGTCAGAGGATGGTTGTCCGAAGGTGGTACTCTCATCGGAACAGCAAGATGTATGGCATTTCACGAGCGACCCGGCCGATTGACAGCCGCGAAGAACCTTATCCTCAAGGGCATTGACGCTATTGTCATCTGTGGTGGTGATGGTAGTTTGACTGGTGCCGACCGATTCAGAGGAGAGTGGCCGAGTCTGGTGCAAGAGTTGGTGGACACAAAGCAGATGACAGAAGAGGAAGTCAAGCCCTATCTCCACCTCAACATCGTCGGTCTGGTTGGCAGTATCGACAACGACATGAGCAGCACAGACGCAACCATCGGATGCTATTCTTCCCTCCAGCGTATTTGCTCTGCCATCGACACGATCGAGGCCACTGCTTTCTCACATCAAAGAGCTTTTGTCATTGAGGTCATGGGCAGACACTGCGGTTGGCTTGCGCTGATGGCAGGTGTCGCTTGCGGTGCCGATCACATTTTCATTCCCGAAAACCCACCTGCGGAAGACTGGGAGAAGGAGATGTGCGATGTGGTCAGAGCACACAGGAAGCAAGGAAAGAGGAAAACCATTGTCGTCATCGCCGAGGGTGCGCACGACCGGGACCTTAACCCAATCTCACCAAACAAGGTCAAGGAGCTGCTCTCGAACACAGTCGGTCTTGACACTAGAGTCACCACCCTCGGTCATGTACAAAGAGGTGGTACCGCATGCGCGTACGACCGTATGTTGGCGACGTTGCAGGGTGTCGAGGCAGTACGCGCTGTTCTGGACGCCACACCAGACACTCCAAGTCCAGTCATTTGCATTGTCGAGAATAAGATTGTTCGCAAGCCACTGCTGGATGCCGTGCGATTGACTCATCAGGTGGCCGAGTCGATCGAGAAGAAGGATTTCAAGAAGGCTATGCAATTGAGAGATGCAGAGTTCGCAGAGTATTACCAAGCGTACCATATTACAACTGGTACGGACAAGGGAGATATTCGTCTGCCAGCGGAGAAGGTAAGTTGACCCAGCACAACATCGCGAGACTTGTTAACATTTTGCAGAGGAAGAGAATTGGTATCATTCACGTCGGTGCGCCCGCTGGTGGTATGAATGCTGCTACCCGTGCCGTGGTCGCATACTGCCTAGCCAGAGGTCACACTCCAGTCGCCCTTCACAACGGGTTCCCCGGTCTTTGCAGACATCACGACTCGAAACCAATCGGATCAGTCAACGAGATTAAGTGGCTCGATGCCGAAAATTGGGCATCCAAGGGTGGCTCTGAGATTGGCACAAATCGCAACTTGCCATCCGAGGACATGAAGACAACTGCCTACTGCTTCGAAAAGTACGAGATCGACGCTCTGTTCTGTATTGGCGGTTTCGAAGCTTTCACTGCGGTCAGCGAACTCCGTAAAGCCAGAACTGAGTACGACGCTTTTAAGATTCCGATGGTCATCCTACCAGCCACCGTCTCCAACAATGTCCCGGGTACGGAATACTCGGTCGGTAGCGACACTTGCTTGAACGCTCTGATTGAGTACTGCGACGCTATCAAGCAGTCTGCTGCTGCTTCTCGTCGCCGTGTTTTCGTCGTTGAGACTCAAGGTGGTGCTTCCGGATATGTCGCTACTCTCGCTGGTCTCTCGATTGGTGCCGTCGCTGTCTACACACCCGAGGAAGGTATCCACCTCAAGATGTTGGCAAGCGACATTCTTCATCTCAAGGAGCAATTTGCCAAGGACGCTGGCCAGAACAGATCGGGCAAGATCATTCTCCGCAACGAAAAGGCTAGCAAGACCTACACGACCGAAATGGTCGCCAACATCATTCGTGAAGAGTCTGGTGGCAAGTTCGACGCCAAGTTCGCTGTCCCGGGCCACGTACAACAAGGTGGTATTCCATCCCCAATGGACCGTGTTCGTGCCGTCAGATTCGGCATCAAATCTCTCCAGCACCTCGAGCAATTCTTCGACAAGAGCAAGGAGGAGATTGCAAACGACCCAATGTCAGCGACCGTCATCGGTATAAAGGGCGCCAAGGTGGTCTTCAGTCCTATGAAGCAAGTGGAGGAAAATGACACGGACTGGAAAGATAGACGACCAAAGGATGAGTTCTGGATGGACCTCATTCAGATCGTGGACACTCTTTCGGGCAGACCAAGGCCGAAAAAGGATGAGATCATGATTTGAGTTTCTTATGACCAGGATTGTGAGGGTGCAGCACGGCATTCAGACATTTCATTATACACCATCTCTCAATTAGCGAATCAAGCGTTTTTACCATCAACCTCTCGCCTGCATTCGATCTTAGCTCAACCTCGTCTTGATGTCCTCTCTGATGTCCTCCAGTCTCCTAACCTGCCTACCATCCACGAAATTCGCATCGTCTAACCACGTCTTCAAGGCACCACCAACAACCTCCCATTCATCGTCCAATACAGCAAACAGGTTGGTATCACGATTGCGTCCCTTGACAACCCTGTGCTTCCTCAACGTACCCTCGTACACGAAACCCAGGCGCCGCGCCGCACGATCCGAGGCCGCGTTCAGCGCATGACAGTGCCAGACTACTCTCCTGTACGGAGGCTGCAGTGTCTCAAACGCGTGGTGCATGAGAAGGTAGATGCATTCTGTGCTGGCGATGGTGCGTTGCAGTGACAGAGCGAAGAGCACCCATCCGATCTCTACCTCGCGATTGACGGTTGAGATGTCCAGGTAAGATACCAGGCCCACGGCGTTGTCGGTGGCATCCGGGCCAGTCTGTGGTGACACAATGACGAACATCTCTCGAACTGGGTTGGTGATGAACTCGTTGATCAACACTTCGAACTCTGCGTAGGTTTCCGGGTCGGGTTTCGGGAGGTAAGTGAACAGGGCACGATTTTCGGGGTGCGCCTCGAATGCCAAATTGGCCCAGAGACTTTCGGCATGGTGTGCTTGGAGAGGCTTGAGCGTTATGTGCTTGCCCTTGATGGTGGTGGTCTGGGCATATGCAGCAGGCTCGCTGGGTATTGATGGACCTACCGGCTGGCCGTAGGGTGATTTGTCCATGGATATATTTACTTAATGAGGGCTCGCGTCCGGTATCCTATACCTTCTGAATGTTGTTTCCGAGAGCGTTATGTAAAGTGTGCAGTTGGCAAGGTGAGGCAAGGTGATTACAGATTAATGGTATAGGTATACCACGTGGGCTCGTGATTTGCGGTTAGCAATGAGTCACGCACCTTCACAAGCTGGAAATCTTGGAGGATTCCAGGCAGCAGCATTCAGTACTCATCGGTGAATGAACAATAAAGCAGTCTGGACCTCTGTCTGGCTTACGGTATGACACCTCGAGTGTTCCGTTCGTTCCTGTGCATGCCTGCTTGCTCGATTGACATGCGTATGTTGAGGTCCTTCGTCTGAAGGATGATACGTCAAAGACCTTGGTGTCTTAAAATCGGTAAACAACGACGATTTTCACCTTCGGTTCTCTTTCTCGAAAGAGACATGAATACTTGTTTCGATCACGAGTCGAAGCGCTCATGGAATTCCGGATTGTTCCATTCTCGCGATCGAGATGTTGCATCACTTCTTGATGTCGGAGTCCGCTCCGATAGCTTTACGATTCCGACTTCCATTTCAATTTTTCACATCAATGATAGAAAACAACGAATGAGTGGATCTATCAGACATGAGCTGGCGGAATACCTTCATACACTAGCTATACCGCTGGTTGGCTTGCGCAATGAATAAAGACAGCAGTGAGTCATCTATATATCTCGTACTTCTACGATCGGAAGATGATCTGGCCAACCTCTTGCTGAATGAGCTCGACCGCGGCGAGCCACAACGCCGGTACACCAGCTTCCCTTCGACGCTCGCCCAATGTCCTTCGTCTCTATCGCGACCGGACCGTCATTATGGTTTCGAGGTCTACCTGCTGTCCGAGTGTCCATTCCATTGGTGAGCGCGGTTAATCATCAGAGGGGACATCCGACAAGCGACAATCACTCTTGTTAAGTCGTTTCAGTCGGGTATCATCACTGGCGGGCTGCCAATGTTGCCTCATCACGGAGTTTCGAACGTGAAAGCTACCACTCGGAATTTCTGATATCCAGGTTGTTATACTCGACACTATCAGGAACAGATTATCTCCCTTGTGAGATACAACAAACCAGATTCTGAAATCTGCGGCGATCCCGAATCAACCTCCGTCGCGGTTGCCAGTCACCGACGTCAGTTTATCATGGTATCGAGGAAGGCACGGTAGGTTCCATCGCTACATGCCTGCAACAAGCTTCCTTGTCCGCGTAGCTACGTCGTGAGTCTTTGTAAATCTCCTAACATCCGCTTAAATCTCACATCTTTATTATCCCATCAAGATCCAGGCTGCTCAAAGCCGACCCAACCGCCTTGATCTATATCCCTGCGACCCTTGGATACCTCATACTCTCTTCCTCCCCTCTGATTCTCGAACATCATCTAGTTCGACATGAAGGGCAAGCAGCTCACTACCTTTACCGTCACCGTGGTGTGCTTAGTCGTATCTTCACTTGTCGTCTCTCTGCGCACCTTTGTCCGTCTCTCGATTTCGACATTTGGTGTCGATGATGGTCTCATGGCTGTCGGACAGGTGATGCTCCCACCACAGACGCGCATGGGCATTCCGCCGCTGACCATGTACAGCTTCTTTACATCGGTGCATGCATAGCAGTTCTTTTTGGATGCAGATATGGCTTCGGTGTAAAAGATGCATTCCTGACCCCTCAGGATATGGTTAACGGAAGACATGTGAGCTCACGTTGTGATCTGCCACAGAGATTGCCTGCTGACATAGACAGTCCTTCGTCGCATTTCAGTGCACATATCTCCTCTCGCTCATCTTCGTCAAAGGCAGCATTTGCTTCGCCCTCCTGCGCATCAACACCACACGCTGGATCAAGTACTACCTCTACTTCGTCGTCTTCCTGTCCTGTTGCGGTGGCTTCATCACGACTGTCGCGGTATTAGCCCTGTGCAAGCCAGTGTCTGCAACCTGGACTGGAATCGGCAAATGTGCCTCGCCGGTGGTGTTGGTCGGAGTCGCATACTTTGTCACCGTTACCTCCATCATCACCGACTTTTCTTGCTCCATTCTGCCTTTTATCATCCTCTACGGAGTCCAGATGAAGAGGTCCCTCAAGTACACCATTGCGGCTTTTCTTTCACTAGGTTTCATGTACGTGCCTGCACAATTATTCGCACTAGTCCGTCGTCCACTGACAAGCTATACAGTGCAAGTGCTTGCACAGTCGTTCGAGCCTTTTACTTTGACCGTTTCACCATGGTGCACAATTACCTCTGTAAGTTGCCCTTCAGCCAGTCTCATACGACCACCACTGACTCTCACGAAGGGGGCGCCGCCGATCTTGCAGTCTAGTCCATTGTCGAAGACGGCGTCGCAACCACTCTTGGCTCTTTTCCCGGACTGATGCCTCTCCTCCGTAACGTTGCGTTCTTCAACTTGTCATCAAGCAGGCAACCAGTAAAGCCACCATTCAATACCCCAAAAGGATGTCGCATGGTAACTTACAAGTCCTCCCGCGGCAAAGGAAGCAACGTTACGGATACGGTCACTAGAAGGGGCCAAGAGTCGGAGAGTGTACGTAACATTCTTGAGGACGAGGAGGGCGCCACGCCCAGCTCGACGCTCAACGTTCAGGATGATTACTTGTTGAAGTTTGTTGAAGTGAGCACCGTCAAAAGAGCCCGGGATGAATGGTAGGTAATGCTTGCCACCCAATCACATCAAAAACATTCGCCTATCCTTCCACTTTCACAGGCTTATTTTACGGGCCAGAATCGGTGAATAATGTAGAGTCTCATGAAATGCTATCAATTGATTAAGGGTATCGAAATAGCACGAACAAGAAGTCTTACTAAAACGTCTCATCATCACCGACGTATCCTGGTATACGATCCCTGAGCCACGCCAACGTAGCCTCGGTTCCTTTCTCCAGGACCCTGTAATTTGGCACTCTGAACGCATTGCCACTGACATCAAGGCCCCTCAGCCCCTCGAACCACAGGAGCCCGATCTCCGGCTGTAGCTGCAGGACGTTGTTCCTCGACAAGATGACCGAATGCATACCCTTGACCGCATCGGCAGGCAGAGTCTCGAACTTGTTGTCCGCAGCGTGAAAGTCCGCTAGGTTCGGAAACGCAGAGCGCAGGACTGGTACTTTGCCGCTGAGCCGATTGTGGGATACATCAAGGTGTTGGAGGCCTGGAGCGTAGAGGAAGCGAAGGAGAGGGTCAAGGGAGGTGATCTTATTGTCATAGATTTGAAGGTCAATCAACGAGGGCAAGGCCATTGGTTCTTGCAGAAAGTTGTCATCGAGTTGGCAGCTTGAAATGTCGAGAACGCGGAGGCTCTGGGCCAGAGACAGCTCGAATGGAATCATGGTGAAGTTGTTGCGGGCCAGCTGCATTTCTTTGACGTTGTTAACGCCGAGGAATGACCGGAGCATGTCGCTGTCGTCGTCGGCGAGGTTCTTGCCGCTAAGGTCCAGGGTTCCTGATGCGACTTTCCAAGGAGAGGGGTTGTCTTCGGGTGATCGCACATCGATCGCTTCATCTTCGAAGCTTTGCACCGAGTGGCGTTGATCCGTCTCTGGTGGTTCCATCTTCGTGCGCAGATCTCTCTTGATAGCGTCGGTGGACATGCTGAGATATTTGCGGTTCTGCAGGGGGTTGGCGTCTACCAATAGTGATTCAAGGCAGTCCATTCCTGCAATGCGTTCATCAAGTCGTGTCATGTCGTTGCTTGAAAAATCTGCATGCTTCAAGAATTTGAGAGATGTGAATCCAGGAGGTATCTCGGTGATCTTGTTATCGCCAGCGGCCAGTGTCGCGAGCTCCGGCCAGCCAGATACATCAGGTAGTGAGACAATTCTATTATTAGTGGCGCTAAGCATGCGAAGAGACGGTAAAGACAGGTTGGCAGAAAAAGCAAGAGATGCCAAAGAGTTGTTCGACACGTTCAACTCTCGCAATTTAGGCATTCCAGCAGCGCTGAAAGAAAACAATGCGCCGACCAGAGAATTCCTTGATGCATCAAGATCTGTCAGTGGCAAAGCCTCCAGAACGTCCATTGGCATTCCGGTGAGCTGATTTGAAGACACATTGAGTATCCGGAGATGTGTCAATCCCCTCAAGCAATCTTCGGGAAGGTTGAGCAACTTGTTATGTTGGATGTCGAGCACTTCGAGATCCACCAATTTGCTGATGCTCTGAGGTAAATAGCCGCTAATATTATTGTGGCCTAATCTCAGCTCTTTGAGACTTGTAATTTGCGTAATTGTTTCGAAAACTGCGTTACCGAATTGATTGTGCGATAGGTTGAGTGTTGTCAGCCTCTCGAGGCGACGAAGTCCGAGTGGTAGCGACTGTAAGCGGTTGCCATGTAGATCGAGCATCTCGACTCCTGCAAACTGATAACCCCTTGGATCTTCTTCGTCTGCTGCCGCAGCTGGATCAATATCCGGGAAGACGTCGTCCGAAAGGGTTTCGAATTGGTTATCCGCGGCCATGAACCGTGTCACGTCCACGGATTCGTTCCAGGAAATATTACTGTCGGCCACTTGATCTGCATCGTACATTCTCAACACCTCATCCGGTACCTCGGTCAGTCCCATTGCAGCAATGTTGAGACGGCCGTCCGCGCGCGCAGCTTCAATACGCTTCCGCAAAATACCCTTGTTGTCTTTCGGTTTTTGATTGAAAGGATCCGTATCCAAGTCAAACTCTCCAGTGGAAGTCGGAGTGCCCGACTCGCTGTGTACAGCTGCCGCCCGCTTTGCAGCTTTTGCTTTTGCAATTTGTTCTCGCAAGGTCGCTGAAGATTTGGCCGGCGAGGCTACAGGGGTGTCCGGTGATCCGTCTGTCTGCGGTATCGCGCGGTGAGTTGTTGCTGTTCTGATAGACGCCGAAGACGCTGGTCTTGTGGAGGCTGGTCTCGTAGAAGTTGTGGTTGGTTTTGGAGGTGGCTTTATGCCAGGTTTGGTAAGCCGTGCGGCGGTCGTCAGTTTCGACGCAGAAGAGGGTGGTACTTTCGATGCTGAAGGCGGTGGACGTATCGAAGCGCGACTCCTCGGCTGAGTAGGTACTGGAGGTTTCCCTCCACGTACTGAAGCACTGAACGATGGTGTCGTTGTAGCGCTGAGCGAGGGCCTGGGTACAGACGCACTTACTGCGCGCCGTCCTGGTGTGGGTTTCGAATAATCAATTGACATGCGTTTGCTAGGCTGGGCAATCGTCGATACTGGACGCTTCGAGGGAGAGGCGAGCCGTGGTGCAGGTTTGGCAAAACCACCTTGGCCGGTTTCAGGTTTTCTTGGAACGCTCATGGCAGAAGCCGGTCGCGAAGGAAGTCCCATCGGACTGACCATAGGACTCTCTCCATTGAAGAAGCCCGATCTTCTCCGGTCTGTTGCAGGGGTAGCAGGAAGTTGTGAAAGACTCTCAACGGTACGATCAGACAGAGATGGTCGAGACGCTTTCCGTGGCTTTGGTGTTGCATCTTCTATAAACGGCGAGGATACCTCGGGCTCTGGGTCTTCACTCTGCTCTCGATGTCCTATCCTGGAGGCAGCGCGGAAGCTATCGAGTGATCCGAGTTGATCGTTGATATCTTCATGCTCGGGTTGCGCGGGTTTGACAAAGGATAATGGTCTTGGTCTACTTTGCGCGAGGCGTGAACCAGGACGTTGTATTACGGATGACTTGTATGGTGAGGCAGATCGATTGATTGCTTGTGCGGACGGCGGTCTGGGAGCAATGAATCCTGGTCCTACGATACTTGACCGCTTGTTGTAAGTCACTGGATTTGCAGTAGTGGAGGGCTTCGATGGTGTCTCCTGGTTGATACTTGACCTGAACGCTAGTTTTGACGGCGATGTAAAGGCACTAGGTCTCTCTGCTGGTGGCGGTAGTAGATTCGTCGAGGAGGCGGTCTTTGGGGCCGGTAGTTTGGACGAGAACCTTGGTATGCCAGTTCCAGCACCCTTAGTAGGGCTCATGGGTATCCTAGAGTCCTGCATGTCGATGTTTGTCGGTAGTACGGTATCCCTTAGCTCATGTATCCCTGCCGAACTGCAGGGTGGAGTTTGGCTTTAGGTTGAAGATCCCACAAGGGAGAGGCGGCATGGGAGTGAAGGCGTGTTTGCATGAGACAGCTGTAGGTATTGACACACGGACCCTGGGACAAGACACACAGACTCATCACACAAGACGTAGCGCCTGTGTTCTGCTGTCTTGGTTCATCTCCCGTCGTTCATTGCTGTCATGGGTCGCGGTGTAATTACAATTCCAGATCAATTGCCGTGGCAACAACGGAAAACAAGGACTCCCGACGTCGGTATCTGCGCTAAGCCGAATTGGGACTTGATTACTTGCAGCACAAGCCACGCGTTGTTGGCGTCAGAGCGCGCTTTGACGTATACCGCTCGCTCTTTCGCAATAGCTTCACTATTTCCAGCCTTCGATTTTGTGATGATTCCTGCTCACGGCCGTTTATTCTCAAAACGAGCGGTCTATCCATCTGACACATGCTTCAGCTTTCCTTTACATCTTGATTCACCTACGTCGATTTGCGACTTGAACTCCCAAGGCCCCGACTTTGCGACATCAACACTGCGCGGCGCAAACGTCATATCTATTTTGAGAAGCTGGCGCAACACTGTCGCATACATCCAGTAGCCACAAAATCGACCATGGCATCTCAGAATGTCTCACAGAGCTCTCAGGACAGTCTCACCGCTTCGTCGCAACCAGATGTTCCAACCACACCGACTTTCGAGAATGCGATCTTGCCGGCCAAGGCGGTCGCAGAAGGGTCGCGCGCAAACTCAGCTTCGTTGACACCACCGCCCTCGTCGCAAATCAGTCAACCTAATCGCAACAAGACGACGACGTCTACGCCAGCAGTGTCGCAGCTCTCTTCTCCGCCAGCAACTATCAAGCACACTCGCGATGGAGGAATCAGCGATGATCGCATCCACACGGCGTCCTCAGAAGAGCTTCGAAAAATGTTGACAGAAGCTTTATCGGCGATTCAAGAGGCCAAGACGACGGCGGCGCACTACAAGCTACAACACCAGATGGCGCAAATGGAAAGCGGTGAAGCGGTGGAGAGAATGGCAGTGGAGATGGACATGGCCAAAAGAGAACTGGAAGTTGTACAGCGCACCGAAGCGCAGCGTCAGTATGCGCAGAAGAAAACGTCGACTCCTGTTCAACCAGAGTCTGATCCGAATTTCCGACTTGTTCACGTCGATGTTTACCAGGCGATGACACAAGAGATTCGCGAAGTCAAGCTTCAGAACGCGTACCTGGAGAGGGAGAATGCACACCAGAAGAAGGTCGTATTACAGCAGGAAAACGAGATCGCAACACTGAACGACAGAGTGCTGCTCATGCGCGAAAGAATCAGAGAAAACAGAGACCATCTTACCAGGTATAGACGTACCGGCTCTGTGCTTGAAAGTTCACCGCGGACTGACAGGAGCACCCCTTACCATACACCAGCTCAACATCGCACGTTGACACACGGATCTCAGGGCCAACCAGGTTTCGCCGCTCTCTTGCAGGCCACGGATATCGTTAGTCAAGGTCAGCCAACACCGTCTACTGGCTATCGGAGAGCGCATTCACGTGCCGATCAGTACATACCATCACTTCCGTCCACGCCGCAAAGAGCCAGCGCCAAGCCCTCGACCGCTGCATTCTACACGCCTCAACAACTACGACCAATGCCTATGCAAGCACCGCACACGGCGCCTATGCCTCGGAAGCGCGCATTCGACGCTACACAATCGGTTAGAGCACAAGGTGCCGATAGTGACGGTACAGTCTCGGCCGATGACGACAGTGAGGCGGAGACTGAGGTTCCAGACAGGGAAGAGAGCCTGGTCGAGAGCAGGGCGAGCCAAGTGGCAAGCGAGATGCTCAAGTCACCATCAGCGGGCCGAGGTAAAACGAGTGGGCAAAGAGGCATGGTTCAATCCAAGTTGTTCGGCCAGATTCGCAAGACAGGTATCTATCGGGAGGAGCAGACGCACAAGAAGACTAAGGTTGCTGAATCTGCTGAGACGCGCGATGAGGCTCCTGTCGCCAGGCTGGAGTCGTTCCGAGCTTACTAAGTCGTGGTGTACACGGGTCGTGGCTGGTCAATGTCAATTGCCCTAGATAGCGGTCGCTGAATGGACATTACTCGAGAACTCGTCTTGACTGTCATGAATGACCCACTATGTAGGTTGACGTGGTCCTTGGTGTTGATTTTCAGCTTCATCGTGGTTGGATAGTATCGTACGATATCCGCATCATGAGGATAGTGATCTCCCCCAATGGATGAGAGGTGACTTTTAGAAAGACCGGAACTTGACCTCCGTCAAGCTGCATGTGTCGTACGATATCGTCTGGAGAAGACAAAAACGCGTTTCTGTACTGTAGCTCGACAGAACTCGAGTCATGTTCGCGTCGTATATAAACGAAGATCGCTTGTGTCTCGTCGGGAAGGAGCTCAGGGACAAAACAGCTAGAGACGGCTTGTGTGGGTCCCGCGACTCCAGAAAATCGTAAGATCCGCAATAGAATAATTTCCAGGAGCAGAAGCCACGATGGCTGGTGGGCAGCCCGACGCGTTGTACCTGTAGTTTTGGGTGCTTTGATAATTGAAGCTACCGCAATCGTACGTTTACAACTGAGTACCTTACTGCCACATTATCTGCCATCTCAACCTTCTTCAAGTAATCTTCTCTTCGCCCTCTCGTTATTCACCTGCACTTCTCTTCACCTCTTTCAATTCCTGGGCCGTTTCAACACGACGAATTCAATCATCATCTTCTGAATTCAACTCACAATGGTCGCTCCCCTCACCCTCGAGCAGGAAAACCATGCGCGCGATGCCGAGTACATGAAAGCACTCCACGGCAAGTCGACCGACAGTCGTGGTGGTCTCATGGCCATGATGTCTAAAGGTGCTGATGCAAAGGCTGCCTCGGTCGAGAACTACTTCAAGCACTGGGACAACAAGGCGGCCGCCGAGGAGACCCCCGAGACCAGAGCAGAGCGCAGAGCACTTTACGCTTCTCTGACTAGGGAATACTACGTGAGTCCACTGCCATTGACCTTCTCTTCTCAGGCGGTAGGTACTGACTGTCATTAGAACCTTGCGACCGATCTCTACGAGTATGGCTGGGGCCAGTCCTTCCACTTCTGCCGTTTCGCCTACGGAGAGCCATTCAGACAGGCATTGGCTCGTCACGAGCACTACCTCGCCCACACCATGGGTATCAAAGAGAACATGAGGGTGTTGGATGTCGGATGTGGTGTTGGTGGACCTGCTAGAGAAATCTGCAAGTTCACCGGTGCCAACATTGTCGGTCTGAACAACAACGACTACCAGATTGAGCGCGCCACAAAGTACGCACAAAAGGAGGGTCTTGCGCACAAGTTGAGCTACACCAAGGGTGACTTTATGGTAGGATACTGCTGCACAGCGAGCGTGCGTGACTGATTGACTGACCGTGTTCCAGCAAATGGCTTTCCCAGAAGCTTCCTTTGACGCCGTGTACGCTATCGAGGCTACCGTTCACGCCCCATCTCTCGAGGGAATCTACTCTCAAATCTTCCGCGTTCTTAAGCCAGGCGGTGTCTTTGGTGTTTACGAATGGTTGATGACTGACGCTTACGACAACGACAACCCACACCACCGCGAGATCAGACTCGGTATTGAGCAGGGTGATGGTATCTCCAACATGGAAAAGATCGAGGTCGCACTCAAGGCCATGAAGGCTGCCGGTTTCGAGCTTGAGCTTCATGAGGATCTTGCCGACCGATCAGAAGACCCAGCTCCATGGTACTGGCCTCTTTCTGGCGAGATGAAGTACATTAGCACCTTGGGCGATATCCCTACCATCTTCAGGATGACCAAGCTCGGTCGTGGTATGGTTCACAGATTTGTTGGAGCTCTCGAGACGATTGGTCTGGCCCCAAAGGGTACTCAGAAGACGGCCGACAGTCTTGCGCTCGCAGCTGACTGTTTGGTCGCTGGTGGTAAGGAGAAGCTCTTTACTCCGATGTACCTCATGGTCGGACGCAAGCCAATGAACAAGGCATAGAGTGTACATAATCTTCCTTCAGCTTCTTGTTTTGTCTAGGGTGGATGCATAGATGTTCAGGCGCAGGTTGAAAATGGGCAGCGAGACGGACGCCGACAGTCACGTTTGATATATGTAGACAGCATATCCATGTAATATTCGGACAGCTAAGGTATCTGACACATGATTCAACTTAAATTGAGAAGATGTCGACCAGATCTTAATTACGATCGGTTCCGAGTCTGCGGAAATCAAACCCATTCGGGCCGTAAATAATCAGCGGATAGCGGAGGTTCTCGCGGCGCGACTGGGGGGCCGAAGAAAAGTGTCGGGAGGAAATCATTCAATGCAAGAGGTGAGGCCCGGTGCATTGGCGTTTGAGCTTCGCGCGACCAGAGCTTTGTACTTTGTTGGGTCCGTCCGAGAGTCCCTGCGATTGTCAAGTCTCCAGTCCCGTTGTCTCCAAAGCTTCATCGACTTTTTGCGGCCTTTGATCTATCTCTGCGCGTGTATACCGTACACCTCTCTACAATCTCTCTATAATTCCCCCGTCTCTCGTTCATACACACAATCGCCGCAAATGGTTGCCTCGAGGTTTGTTCGCCCGGCTTCGCGCCTTACTTCGTCTCACATCTCCTCCTCCGTCCTCCGATCTTCACCCTTCCAGAAAGTCTCGACACCAGTTGTCGCCGGTTCAAAATGGAGGAGATCATATGCTGCCGCCAGCGGTGTCAAGGAGATGACTGTCAGAGATGCCCTTAACGAGGCCATGGCCGAAGAGATGGAGAAGAACGACAAGGTCTTTGTTCTTGGAGAAGAGGTCGCGCAATACAACGGAGCATACAAGGTCACCAAGGGTCTGTTGGACAGATTCGGTGAGAAGAGAGTCATTGACAGTCCTATCACCGAGTCTGGTTTCTGTGGTTTGACTGTCGGTGCTGCGCTCGCTGGTCTCCACCCAATTGTGAGCAAGAGCCCAGGCATACTGATACTAGACCGCCATGGACAAATGCTGATACTACTTCCAGTGCGAGTTCATGACCTTCAACTTTGCCATGCAGGCCATTGACCAGATCATTAACTCTGCCGCCAAGACACACTACATGTCTGGTGGTATCCAACCTTGCAACATTACCTTCCGTGGTCCAAACGGTTTCGCTGCAGGTGTCGCTGCCCAGCACTCCCAGGATTACACTGCTTGGTACGGTAGCATTCCAGGTCTCAAGGTTGTCTCTCCCTACAGCGCAGAGGATGCCAAGGGTCTGCTTAAGGCCGCAATTCGCGACCCTAACCCAGTTGTTGTCCTCGAGAACGAGTAAGAGCTCATACCACAAGGCCGCGGGATCACTGCTAATCACTTCAGACTTCTCTACGGTCTCTCCTTCCCAATGAGCCAGGAGGCTCAATCCGACGACTTTGTCATCCCATTCGGCAAGGCCAAGATTGAGCGCCAAGGAAAGGACATCACCATGGTCACCCTCTCGCGCTGCGTCGGCCAATGTCTGGCTGCCGCCGAGAAGCTCAAGCAGCAATACGGTGTCGAGGCCGAGGTCATCAACCTCCGTTCCATCAAGCCTCTCGACGTCGAGGCCATCGTCAAGTCAGTGAAGAAGACCGGTGTCATGATGGCCGTCGAGTCTGGTTTCCCATCTTTCGGTGTTGGCGCCGAGCTCGTCGCTTTGACCGCCGAGTACGCTTTCGACTACCTGACTGCCCCACCAGTCAGAATCACCGGTGCTGAGGTCCCAACCCCATACGCGCAGAAGCTCGAGGAGATGTCGTTCCCAAGCGAGGACTTGATCGTCAACTACGCTGCCAAGCTTCTCCGGGTATAAGCTTTAGTCATTTCGTATACGGGGGTTTCAATTGAGCGTGTAAAAAGGGTGCAGGAGCCGGACTGGAACAAGGATGGATTTGTTGCATCTATGTCTTCGTGCTATCTACCGACACCCGACAAGGTACTTGGGTCGGTATAGAAGCCCTAGCGGCGTTGGCTGTATACCTAGCGATTAGTTTGCGAATTTGAATCTCTTCTAACATTTGTTCTTTTCTCTTTTCTGGGAGAATGTGAAACTAAACACAGCCATAAATTTCGTAATCAGGTCCCTGATCGTCCTTTACATTCTCTACTATGCGTTACTTTTCTGCGGACAGGGGTATCTATCGTGTTCGTTTCGTAAATCGTTCTCGTAGAGCATCAAACGTGAGTATCAGATTCTGAGTACCCCGGGTGAGCCATCAGTAGGCTATGATAATAATTGTGCCTCACTCACACACCAACCTCAAGGATTCCGCAAACGTGGCCCCAGAGCTCCTCGACCAGCTCTTTCTGGCCGTCGCCCTTGCGGACAGCAAGGTACCTTCTCTCCTCAATCCTCGGCTCCCAGTTGCCCTTGTTCGCATCCACCACGATACCGCCAGCCTCGCGCAGGATGACCCATCCGGCGCAGACATCCCACGCCCAGCAGCCGGCTTCCCAATAGGCATCAAGGCTTCCCGAGGCGACACCGCAAAGGTTTAACGCTGCGCTTCCGAACGACCGGAGTCCATGTACCATTGCACCTCCGTCTTCTTTGCTTGCGCAAAGCTTTCTGAACGTGTCCACCTTGACATTGTAGTCATTCCCGCTCCTATCACTGCCCCACTCCATGGCAACAACACACTTGTCGAGCCCTGTCAATGGCTCTGGCTCTCGCAAGGGTAGTCGAGCATGGTTGTGTGTTGCATCTGTGAGGAAGGAGCCTTTGCCCTTAATGCCGGAGTAAAGTGTATTTGTGAAAGGGTTGTAGACTACGCCAACGGTAGGGACATGATCAATCGCGAAGCCGAGACTTATGCTGACGTACGGGTATGCGTGGACGAAATTCGTGGTGCCATCGATTGGGTCGACGATGAAAGTGGGGTTCGAGGTGAGTTTGTCGCCTGGCTGGTATGTCTCTTCGCCCATGAAGGAGTAATTGGGGTATTTCTCTTTTAGTGATGTCGAGACCATCTTCTCGACTGCTTGGTCGGTTTCTGTGACTAGATCTGCCGAGTTCTTCTTGGAGCCTGACACGGCGGTGCTGGGTCTGGCCGAAGTGATCATGTCACCCGCCTTTTTGGCGATGCTGATCAGGAAGTCATGGATCTCTTGCAAATTGATGTCGGCCATGGTGATGTGCTTGCAATTGGCTTGATGTACAGAGTATTTGTACAGAGTATAGTGCAAAGGCAAGGAAGTGAGTGTCATGTGAAGTACACGTAGAACGTCACACTTTAGTTCCAAGGGTCCTCGTCCAAGGGTCCTCGGTCCAATGACATCAAACACGTGCCTCCATGAATGCGACCCGCATCAGGGACCGAATGGAACATGCAGGTGAACTCTCTGAACGACGATCAGGGACCTCAGCTAGATACAGAGTTTGAACGAGTTTAAATATTTAGAGTCTACCTATAGCCGTCTTCCACAGACCGTGTTCCACAGATTCTACTGCGAGATACTGGCTCTGAAAGCGGTGCTCTTTATCTCCTTCTGGACTGATTCGCCGAAAACACCACGGTACCCATTTGCCTCGAGAAACTCACGGAACTTGGTGTCTTCGTCCTCAAGCTGTTTCTCGCGATCTGGAAGCAAGAACCAAGCAATAATACCGCCTACAGCGGCGAATGCTGCACCTATGAGAAAGACGGCTTGAGTACCTTTCTCGGTGCTGGAAAAGGAATCCTGGATTGGAGTGAAGACTTGGGTACCGATAGCACCTCCAGCTTTGCCGAATGCAGCAGCCAGACCGAGAAAGTGGCCTCGAACGGGGGTCGGAAAGGATTCGGCGCCGCACAAGAAAGTGGCGACACCAGGACCCATCTCGCCGAAGCTGTTGAAGATGCCGTATAGGACGATGAAGAGAGGTAGGATTGTCTGGATTGGTCCCAGAGCGCCACCGAGAACAAAGCCTAGGATAGCCCAAAGGAAGAACCCAAGTGTCATGGTCTGCTTCCTGCCGATTTTATCCATGAGGAAGCCGCCGACAATGCAACCGGGAAGGTAAAAGCAGTTGACGACAGTGCCATAACCAATGTTCTCGACGAGAGTGTTGTTGGGGTTCAGCTGTCCAATGATTGTTGAGCTGAAGATACCAAAGGGGTAGGTGACAAAGTCATAGCACTATTTTATTGCTGGTCAGCTTCGGCGAAATGCATCAAACAAAGACCTGGGTCCCTTTCAAAGTGTACTCACAAACCAGGTAAGACACATGCCAACCATTGGCTTCCAGTATCGTCTCAGGACGAGTCCGTATGGGATCTGCTTTTTCATAGCGTGTTTCCTGAACTGACTGCTGTTGATGATTCGGATACGGAAGAACATCAGTACGACTGGAATCACGAATCCAAGTCCAAACGACACTCTCCAGACACCGTCGTTGACGCGCTCACCGTATGCTGCAAGCACTATCAGTGCGACTACTCCGGCCATCACAAAGCCGAAGTCGATACTGAAATCTGTGCTCATGGCGACGAGGATACCGCGCTTGCGACGGACATACGGCGACTCATCACTGGCCTCTACACTTCCGGTTCCGCAAGTAGGGTATTCTCCTCCAGCGCCAAATCCAGCGACACCGCGTCCGACGATCATCATCCAGAACATGCCAAAGTTGGTAGTGCCGTGAGCAGCTGTGGCGATGATGACGCCGAGGACGAGAAACAGGGTCGCAAAGATGATTCCAGTTCGGCGACCGATTTTGTCGATCATGTAACCGAAGAAGAGCATGCCGAAGATCTCGCCGATGAGGTACGAGTTACTCAGACGAGTCTTGATTGTGCTGCTGAAACCCGAGTCGGCATAGAGGATGCTGAAAAGGGGGTTCCTATTTTATATTGGTATTGGGACATTGGCGTAAGATCTGCTGCCAGCTTGACAACAGGGCAGACTCACATGTAGCCAATTATCTGGGCATTGTAGCCATCCGAGAACAGCGCCAGACCCGCGACGAGGACAGTCAAGATGGACGAAATTCTGGTGATCTTTTTGAGCTCGCCTTGCCCGATGCTATCTCCGTCAATTTCATTAGGCGAGGTTGACTTGTCAACCATGTCCATGGTCTTGTCATCTGACATGGCTGTCATTGTGATACACAAACAAGCAGATGTAAGAGGATACGGTTGTCACTGTCACCTTACATCTCTAAATTCATCGTAGGTGCGACATCGAGACCTTATACATATATTGAACCGAGTAACTTATCTTCCCACATCGCAGCCTGATTGATCTTCTCTGGCTCCGGCTCGACTGACAGTATTCGCCTCGAGATAAATAGAGCTGCCAATGATTTGTACTGCCTGAGAACGTGGGCGACTGACTGTTGCTCAGAGAACTCAACATCCCACATGTTGACCACACTCAGAAAACACTTTAGAGCTCCAAATCCTTCTGCTGCAAGCCACATGAAGTGATGCTTCCCTGCAGGTGGATGCTATCCACTGCAGCAGTCTCTTCACCTTGTACAGTGTAATCATGCACACGTGAACGGGGATACGGACAGATGTTGCCTGCTACATCAAGATCTGCAGTCATTAAATTGAGTTTGATAGCGGGGTCATGCACGTGGCAAGGGTTCAGTTCGTCATTGCTTGTTCTCGGCATCTCCGCAAAGCCCATTCTCGCATACACCTTCTCAAAACAATCTCAGCTGGACACATCTCGTATGCAGTGCGAGAAGCGCTCCTTACAGATCATCCAGCGATCGGACGCGGATTTGCACGTGTAGTATAAGCCCGACTTGGCCAGGATGCAAGGTGAGTGATACAGGATGCTTATGCAGTGTAGAAGTACAGGTAGGCTGTGTAGCTATTAGGGGTACTGAAACTCGATTTGGGGTCCTAGGAGTAGTAGGCATTCAGGTCTCGACGTTCTGAGTACCATTCTTTCTTGTCGATACTAGTTGTTATATTAGGATTCACCACGTTCCAAGCGCTATCATCACCAGCATGGCTTCAGGATTAACCCTTGATCAGAGGGCTTTCTTCGAGGAGCATGGCTATCTCATCCTCCGCGACATCCTGGATACTCAGGAGACCGAGAAACTGAAAACATGGGCCCAGGAAGTTCATGACTGGGAAGCCTCGCCCAACTCACCGTTCATGCCATACGAAGAGATCAACGACAAAGGCAAACGAGTGCTATGCCGGACAGAGAACTACGCCAACTACCACGCTGGTTTCAACAAGCTCTTGCGCGGTACAAAGCTCACAAGCATTCTATCAACGCTTTCAGGCGACGACATGGTTCTGTTCAAAGAAAAGATCAACTACAAACTCGCCGGTAGTGGTGGCTTCGCTCCTCACATCGACGCAAATGCCTACACGCACATCAAGGATGTCAAACATCTGACCATTTTACTTGCCGTTGACAATACGACCATGGCCAACGGCGGCCTGGAAGTCGTTGACAGAAGCCACAAGATGAAATGCCCAATTGCCGCAGACAACTGTCTCGAGCCAGAGTGGGTCAAGGCGCAGAAATGGACACCAGCAGAATTGGATGCAGGCCAGCTGCTTGTCTTCGGCTCATACCTTGCCCATCGCAGTGGAGCGAATACCAGCAGCATGGATCGCAAAGCCATTTACGCGACCTACAATCGTCGGAGTGAAGGAGATCTGCACGATCAGTACTATACTCGCAGGATGAAAGAGTGGCCACCGACGCACATGCGGGTGCAAGGCGAGGACTACGCAGAGGGTTCACATCGATATGCTTTCGGTAGTCCGATGTTGAGTGTTGACTTGGGCAAGCAGTATCAAGTTTGATGTGATACATATCACACCGTTGCCGCTCTCTCCTCCAGATGCTTCCTGATCATGCTCTCGTACGCGTCGACACCTGGAACTACTGCACCAATAATCTTAGCCCCATCGTCCCATTTCCTCAACCTAGCCATTTCTTCTGACCACTCTCCCCGCTTCCACTGCCCAACTTCGTCCTCACTCATGGATCCACCCTGAAACTCCAGCGACGTCTTACTAGCATCCGATAGCGCCTCCGAGTACCCACTCTCTGTGGCGCAAAGGTATCGTTTCGCAGCGACGTGACTCTCGACCAACGCCGCTACTTTGGGCGAAAAGTCCAGCGACAGAAGATATTGTCCGCCGATAGTCTCGTGGCCGACTCGGCCTACTGAGCCGCTGTCATCACCAGTGATAGATTGAGACTTGCCCGTAGATGATTGTTTGGAAGCCCGCATATCTTTCACACTACCGGCGATCTGTCGCACTTCCTCAGCGGGCAGGAATTGGCCTATATCGTGTAGAAGAGCAGCGATGACGGTTTCGTTGTCTGCGCCGTTGAGTGATGCAAGCGAGGCGCATTGCAGACTGTGTTCGAGCTGTGAGATGGGTTCGCCGATGTAGTCACTTTGCCCGCGGGAGGTGAGGATGTGCAGGAGTCGCGACGTTGTCTCCGAGGGACTTAACATGGTCGTGCTCATTATGTGGTTCCTAACCGATGGGCACAGGAAGAGATAACAGTGTGTGAGGATGCTGTAGATGTAGAAAGGTTGACTTACTGTATCTTGTCAAACTAGGTTGTGATAAGTACCAGACTTTGTAATTCAGAAGGTTATACAGTGGTTCGGCAAGTCGATCAGCCATGCCCCGCCACCTGGAGGCTAGTAGAAGTCGAATACAGAGGAGAGAATTCTAACCCACGTGGTAGTCTTGATTCGTTCTGTTAGTGTGGTTGGAAACGGCCGAGTGGGATTACACTGTTACAATATGTATTGGCCATTTTGTAAGTCTACCACTTCAGCCAACTTCTATAGCCATAGCCATACCACTGTTCTGATGCCACAACACATGACAATGAAACATCCAAAACCCAGGATTATCTGCAGTCAATCGAAGCACCGCGTAGCCTCTGCGAGGCACATACACCGTGTCCCGTTTTATCGAATAATTCAAGTTCAATGGCCCTCCCGGCGGCTCTTCTTTTTCGTGAGGATTCCAGCTCCCCCAGTTGAAGGTCGCAGAATGAGTACCGAGGATATAGAAGTTGTAGCCATGAAGATGAAATGGATGGCTGTCCTCGTCGAGGTTGTTCAGTACAATGTCTACAGTGGTGTTTTGTCGAATGAAGGGCACGAGTTGATGCTCGTCGTAAGCTGTTCGATTCAGTGAGATCAAAGGCGGTGATTGTGGCGTCCAATAAGTGTTATTGATGAAGCCGTGGGGTATATTGCCGAGATGAGACAGCTTTTGTGTAATACTGTACAGGACGATGGTCTGTTCAGCCTTTGGTGCAAGCGATATGCTGGAGGCTGGGATCAAGGAATTGAGATCGAATGAGCTGCTGGTCTTAGTCTTGCTCGCTACAGACTCAGACGTCGGGAACCACTCGAGCGCGAACGTGTGGTTGAACGATAGTGCTGGGTTTACGTATTTGAAATTCTCTCGCGACAGCTCGATCTCGAGGCTGCCTTCTTGGCCGGGAGTAACCGAGATATCAAATCGTTGTCCTGGCCACAATGATCCCATCTCAGAGACTCTGATATCGTCACTCTGGACCTCAACGCCACCGTCAATATTCAGAGGAGTCATCGAAACTCCGGGCATGCGAACTTTCACGGCCGCCAGCGAACCAGTGTTGACGATGCGTAGTCGAGTGTTGCGGCTGATATACAAGCGAGGGGATTCTCTCTGTTGACAATCCAGTGGTCGCGCAGGTACTGCATCAGAGCACCGATATGCGCCATTGCCATTCAAGACTAGCGAGTCAGGCACCGGTTCGTTTCCAAAAGAGCCAGCTCTCATATACCAGGCGAGCACATCCGAAGCTGAGCGATGATACCAGTCTCCAACAAGCAGTAGTTGCTCTTCTAATACTTCGTCTCCTGCTGAGCTGATGAGTCCATTCCTATTGTCCGACACTGACGCTGGCTTATGTATGACGAGTCCTCCGAAAAGACCATCAGCTCTCTGCGTCTGAGAATGGGCGTGCCACCAGAAAGTTCCGAATTCGTCATCGGCTATCGTGAAGTTATAGGCGAACGAGGCTCCAGACTTGATCGGATCCTGTGTGATACCAACAGCGCCGTCAAAATGATTTGCACCCCTCATGCTTAGTCCATGCCAGTGAAGCGCAGTATCTTCTCCACTCTCAATTGCGTTCTCGACGTCGATGATCAACCGATCTCCAGATCGCGCTTCGATCAAGGGATGAACGTCCTCATTGACCAGATAGACTCTTTTCAGAACACCGTCGGGCCTTCTGTCGCCCGCCGAAATGCGCCATTTGTAGTGCAAAGTCGTCGGCGGCCGATGTATGTGATCAAGCGGATGTAGAACTTGACCAATACTATCGTTGACTTTCTGCTGATGAAGATCCAGGTCGATCCGATGCGGAGGCCCATCGCTAAGACTTCCCAGTGGCTTTCTGCTCTCGAATATAAATATCAGGACCGACAGGATGACTGTGAACAAGACTGTGCGATTGAAGTATGTGATGAACCTCGAACGAGTTACGTGATCCAGGTCTCGATCTTTCCGGTAGGTGTGACCGCCGCTCTCCAGTGAGCCATCAGAAGATGAAACTTGATGAGGGTACTTGACGCCCATATCGGTCATGTATGTAGTATCATGCTGACTCTGATGCCGATGCCCCATTGCCTCAAAGATGTGGAACGTTATTGCGCCGGACCGACCGCTTCTATGGTGTTTTGCGACTGAGCGTCGATGATAGAATGGTCGCTATATCGTAGTTCAGGTGGCCAAGCATGCTGGGAGACCTGCTCGTGTCAAGATGCCAGTCTCGGAGGCTTCGCCGACATGGGCGAAAATGACGAATCCGAATTGCCGTCTGCATGAAGTAAGTTCGCGTAGGTTAGCCATGATGCCGTATGTGGTGGGGCTTCAATGCTGGAACAGAGGCCTAGAAGTATGCAGAGTAGATCGTCTAGAATGCAGCATGAAAGCTGTGTCGACACGAGGGAAACGAGAGCCGTTCTATTCGTCAAAACAAGCTTTGTGGACAGCTCGGCAACGTGAATATCAGCCAGAACTGAAGACTGTGCTGCATTCACAGCTTGCAGATCAGCATTTCCCTGCAGCGGCTCACCACAGACTTGAGCAATTCCCTGCGACAGTCCACTAGGCGTTCTCTCGTGGACATCAAACTCTTCCAGCCTTCTGCTCGTAGCATGCCGGATGGTGGATACAGCATGATCAGCTTCCTTGACCACCGAAGCTGTGTCTCAAAAGTCAAACCTGTCGACACGTGTGTCCTTGCGAGCTCACAGAGTGGTGCCGCTGCTTCGACCTGCCTATCCAGGTTGCGTCGCAGCCTTGCATAGCAGTATCCAATATGGCTTCCGGAGCACCAGAGGTCGGTTGTCCCATATTTTCTAGCTCCATTTTCTTGAAAGGTCTTCGTTCATGCTGCATACAAGGTAAAGGATAGATGATATATATCGAGCCTCACCCGTCGATAGAAAGTTCGATACGGCTCTACTCGCCAGTACATCTCCTTCTCACACTTCTTTTTTGATTCACAGAAATGCCCGGTCTCAGGTACATGGCTTTGCAAGCCGCACTTGCTACCGGCCTCGCTGCTGCTGCTGGCTCTCTGCAAGACATCGAGCATGTAGTCCTCTTCATGCAAGAGAACAGAGCCTTCGACCATTACTTCGGCACCATGGCTGGTGTTCGTGGTTTCAAGGACCCTAACGCTCAGATCAACCCTGGGAACACATCCGTCTTCTACCAGAGCGTCAACAGCACCCTCAGTAACGCAACAGACCACCTTCTTCCTTGGTATCTGAACTACCTCGGTGGTAACTGGACCGAAGCTACTCAGTGTATGGAAGCCGGCAGCAACAGCTGGCAGGCCAATCAAGACGCCTTGAACCACGACCTTGTCAACCGATGGGCCCTCGGCAACACCCCATGGTCTTGGGGTCACTTCAAGCGAAGCGACATCCCAACTCAATTCGCCATTGCCGAAGGATGGACCGTTGGTGATATGTACCAAGAAGGTGTCGTTGCCTCGACTAACCCAAACCGTGTTGTCTGGGTCAGTGGTACCATCAATGCACCAGGATCTGGCCTTAATGCAAGTCTGGGAGGCATGACTATCGACAACAACGTGAGTATCGTATATGCCTTTGTGAACATCCCTTGCTGACAACACTATAGGAAACTCCTGGCTGTGAGAAGCCAGACCTCAACTGCTACCCCACCGAGTGGAAGACAACCCCTGAATATCTCCAAGATGCCGGTATCTCATGGCAAGTCTACCAAGACACCGACAACTTTGACGACAACCCACTTGCCTGGTTCAAGCAATACCAAATCGCCTCCAACACCAGCGCTCTCGGTAGCAAGGGTATGTCCTATGTTGGCCTTCAGGACTTTTACGACAGCGCCGCCGCCGGTACACTCCCAGCTGTCTCCTACATCATCGGCCCTGCCGAACTTAGTGAGCACCAGCCATACCAGCCAAAGGACGGTGCATGGCTGCAGCAGCAAGTCGTCAATGCCGTTGTCAACGGTAAAGGCTACAACAAGACCGCTCTGATTGTCAGCTACGACGAGACTGGTGGCTGGGGAGACCACGTCGTCCCATTCCACTCTCCTAATGGTACCCAAGGTGAGTGGGTAGAAGACCCTTACGGCAACGAAGGATACGTCTACACCGGTCCTGGATTCCGCGTGCCATTCTACATCGTTTCCCCTTGGACTCGCGGTGGCAACGTCTACACCGAGCACGCCGACCATAACTCCCAGATCTTGTTCCTCGAGAAGTGGCTCGCCGCCAAAGGTCACAACATCGTGTCCAAGGAGATGTCACCATGGCGTCGCGCCAACATGGCCGATCTTACCAAGGCCTTTGACTTTGCCAACCCAGACTACTCCATTCCCAACATGCCCGTTCCTGCAGTCCCTAGCCACAATGCTGCTCAGGACTCTTACGACGGATATTCTATCTGCGAGGCTACGTACAACGTCACTCGTCCACCAGTCCCATACGGTCAGCAGAATGAGTCTACTGCTCTCGCTACCGAGACTGGCTTCAAGCAAGTCCGCGGTCAGCTGACCGAGGGTCGTTTCCTCGTCTTCGAGATGAACGGCTATGCTCTCGCGCCATCATCAGGTCATTCGCTCACAGCCACGAAGGCGACTGCCGCGCATGATCCTAAGGAGCAGCGCTGGGTCATTCATCAGTTGTCGCAGAACAGCAACAAGTTCACGCTCACTAACGCTGCCAACGGCCAGGCTGCCAGTGACAATGGCACTTTCGTCATCAATGACATGGGTAACGGACAGGGCTACTCCGTCCAAGAAAGTGGAAGATACCTCTCCATCGGTCATAGTGGCTCCGTTTCCATGGTTCAGTCGCCAACTGGCTTCCGCGTTTGGAGTGTTACTTACGACAACTAGAGGGCGTGATGATGTTGGCTTCATGACTTGACCTTCCTTTATGACAATATGATATTTGACATTTGGTGTCACGCGCCTCCAAGCTGATGTGATGGTCCACTTGAAATGTGAAAGTTAGATGGTCATTTGCGTGTTTCATGCCATACGTCCACTTCTCGTTGGCTATTCGCCTTGTCGAGGTTTGATTGAAGCATTTCTAAAAGGGCCCCCCCCAGTCCTTGCCAGTGAAAACGCCTTGCGCCATGCATAAATTCCAGGCCTCTATTTCTGCTGTTTCGCAGCATTCCTGTCGTGCTCGTCGATGTCACTGTATCAACCGTTAGCGCAATGTGTCGTGACTTGGCAATCGCGATACGTACACTGCCTCCCACGGGTAGTTTATCCAGACGTCGCCGACAGTGACGGCAGCGATATACCTGTCCTTCTCCAAGTCTTGTGGCAGATATCCCTTCTTGGTCTTGTCCTTGTTGTGAAGCACAAAGATGCTAAAGGTGGTCTTCTCTCCACCACGTCCGCTCTGCTGCGTTGCCATCTCGACATCCTTTTGCAATTCCTTGACGGCATACTCGAGGGTAGTGCGGGTGTCGTCAACCTCGTCAACAATGAGCACGTGCTTTCCGATCAAGTTCTTCATCTCCAGACTGCTGAGGTCAAGCCATTGAGTGCGGGTGACCTTGGTGCCAGGCTCTTCGACTTCGTCGGTTCCGAGAGATTCGTAGAGGGAGAGACCGATCGCTTGAATAGGGATGTTTGGCGCGCCAGTCTGCTTCAAGAAGGATCTGGACGATTAGTCGACTGCGACGCAATGCGCATATGCTAGCTAGCATACCTGAGAATGCGAGCGGGGACATAACCACCACCACCAATTGCGATGATGAGATTAGGCTTGAACTCGGCAAGAATCTTTGGTGCTGCGGCCTGGCACAACTTGTGCACCTTTTGAAGTGCTTGTCAGCGATGTGTTCAGCACAATTGTTCGTGCGGCGCTCGTCATGCGACTACCCGCCAGAAATCACCGCGGCGCGCTTCCTCGAGCTGATCAACGTCAAGGGAGGGAGAGATAATTACCTCGTTGTAGGTGACATAGAGTTTCTCGACCATTCTGAAATACGCTGAAGGGATTGAGAAAAGTGTGGAAAGATTCTTACTGTCACTATGGACTTCAAGTTGTCCCTTTGTAGAGAGGAAACAAAAGTTGCTAATAAGAAAAGTGATTGGATGTGAATTGTCAGCGACTCGGACTGCGGTCCATCTTGGACCCTGAACTTGTCAAAATTCTGCCGAATCGTCGGAGTCACCGCCATCATGACTGAGCAAAGCAGCGCGTTTCCTCCGCGTCTGACTCGTGCAGCTCGCGACACTCCATCTCGAAGCGCGACTGGACTATCTTGAATCATCCAGACATTGCCCAACATGCCGCAGTTTCGTGATGACCAGATCCTTGTACGTGTTGTTCGTAAGTGTAGACATATGCGACCAAGCTGACCAACTCAGATCATTGCGCCAGGTTCGCTAACGACTCTGGCGCAACTCGGCTTACCAGAATCCCTAACTCCAGCGCGCTTCCACTTTCGATCGTGTATGTTTCCCGGAGAGGAGAAAGGCGAATATGAGCCGAACAAGATCAGGCCCAAAGAGAATTCCGCTACGAATGGTGTCAAGTCAGAAGGACAGCCACAAGATCAGTCAGAGGCCCAGGGCGAGATCGAATACGAAGAGGATTTTGTCTCCGAAGAGGGAGCAGTATGGCCAATGAAGGGAGGACAGATTGTCGACTGGCCATGTTTCTACGCCCTTATCACATACGTCTACAACACCATTAACCCACCATTTCACACACCGATCCTCTTTGTCGCCGAGCCGGTCTGGACGCAAAAAGACCACGAGCGCATCACACAATTCTTCTTTGAGCGATTCAAGGTGCCTGCCTTTGGGTTGATGGACTCTGCGATGGCGACCTCGTACGCATACGGCCTGCAAACTGCGACGGTGATAGACATTGGGCAGGACAAGGTGGATGTTACGGCGATCGGGGATTTCATGAAGCACGATCTCGGACGTGTTCTAGCCCTGCCTGATTGTGGCGGTGAAGCAATGACACAAAAGTTGCAAGCATTACTAGGCGCAAAGGGATTCACAAGAGAAATGTGCGAGCAATTGAAGAGAAGTAACATTTGCGAGATCTTGCCATTGGACGCAGACGCGAAGACCAAAGATCCAGAAAAGCCAGCAAACCCTGCTGCAGCTGCCAACACTACATCGGAAAGCGGTGTCATTGACGGGACTGTTCAGGGAAAGGCACCAGACGAGAACGACGGCGTGATTGATGTTGCAAGTATTGTCACTGGAGGCAACATGAAGGCGTATCTGGAGCAGAAAGAACAAGAGAGGTTGGATAAAGCTGCTGTCAAGAAGAAAGGAGCTGAAGCTGCGACGAATGCGCCAAACAAAGCCAAGCTGCCAAATTCGAAAAGGCCGAAAAACACATTTTTATATGAGGATCATGCGCTTCACAATGCGCTCAAGCAAAGAGGAGTCAGCGGGCAGGAGGTGGCAGCAATGCAAGCAGCGATGAACGAAGGAACGTCTGCTATGGGCGATCAAGCAGCGAATGGAGGAAGCTCAAACACCGAGGGCCCGATCACTCGAGAGATTGAAGTGGGTCAGGAGCGATTCCAAGCGGCCAGCGGCGGCATACTGGAGAAGCTCGCCGATGCCATTTTTCGAACCGTCTCTGCCGTCGAGGACATCGGGCGGCGAGCTGACCTTTGGGAATCGCTCGTGATTGTTGGCAACGGATCAAAGGTGCGAGGATTCAAGGAAGCGCTTCTGTCAACGTTGCAGAGGAAGTACCTGATCTCACCATCGTCGGCGACCATGTTCAACTCTGAGATTCCTTCACAAATGTCGACACCGCTGGCGACAGGGATGAACACGCCACAGCCGCAAGGATATCCACAGCAAATGCCAGGTTCGCAGGTGAATCCACTCCTGATGGCTGCAACGACGGCACAGAACCCCCACCTCAATCCAATGCAGCCAGGCATGCCACCCCAATTACCGCACATGACACATTCGTCTCACGGACAGACGCCGACGAGCATCAAACTGGCCAAGATACCAGATTACTTTCCCGAGTGGAAGGATTTCGGGTACGAAGAAGCCTCGTTCCTCGGTGCTCAGGTCGCGGCCAAGGTGCTCTTCGGCGACAACGGCGTCAACAAAGGCTACATGCTGCGCAGCGAGTACAACGAGTCCGGACCACAGGCGATCCATGACTGCAGCATCTGAGAAACGTGTCACGAGTATGGATGTTTGGGAAGTCATTGAAGCATAATGCAAGGTAGGCAATGGTAAATGGGGCCGTTTCAGGTGCTCTAGATCTTAGAATGCTCACTTATAGGAGCAAATAGCATGGCGTTCGAGAAGATATCCAGAAAAGGAGAATATGAAGTTTATCCTTACGACATCAAGGCACGGAGATCAATGATCTGCAAACGTTTTCTCTAATATGATGACTGATGATGTGGAATAGCTGATGGCGCTGCACCGCCTCGGTCAACCGTTTGATCGATGGTATTTTATATACGATGACAGTTCTCTGTCAGGCGTTGAAGTAATAAAACACAACGGTCCCAGCCTTCCCAATCCGCATCAGGAGACTGACAATTGATCTACGCCAGACCGATAGCACTACGAGTACTCACACTACGAGTACTCACACCACGAAGTACATAGTGTGCAGGCTATGTTGACGTTCGCAACCGACATGATACGAACTCGAGTCATGCGTCGAGCAACAGTGGTTAGGGACTGACTTTATTGGCGAATGGAGCAGAGAAGCCAAACTCAAACATGCGACCTTGTCCGGTCCAGACTCGGCATAGATCCTTTTGTTACTGTTTCATCATGCATGCCTTGTGAATACATGTACTAGCGGTTTCGGTCACAGTACAGGTGAAAACAAGGCGAAAGCGAAGGTGCATACAGTATGGTATCATGGTCTGCGAACGAGATACACTGATACAGGAGGTTCGGTACCGGATCGGCGTGTTGACGATCATCTGGATTGGCATGTTTCATGGAGCAAGACGAACATGTTCGTTCAAAGCGCGATTCGCAAGGTGTGATTGTTGCTTTGTGGATCTCCTGTGGTGGGTCGACTCGGTCCTTTCCTCTCCACCATTTTTCAAGCTTCTCAACTCATGGTGTTTCCAACAAGGAAGCGAGGCGTCCCGATGCAAGTTTTGTGCTCGGCAAGTCTTCCGGCTGTACTCTACGGTAACGCGAGCCGTGTCCCCTGAAAAGGTATACACTATACAGTACAACATATGGTTGACGCATGCGATCCTACAAGTACCTCAATACTATTCATGGCGCTCAACAGGGCACTCAAGACCCTTGAAAGGGCACAACACGGCCGGCTACGGGTAGCTCGCATAGCTCAATCTTGGTCATCGGGATGTAGCAGATCTCATCACATATCGCGAATCACATCGGCAGCCGAGACTAAGCGGGCTCCCTCGCAAGTTGCAACCCCGAAACAAGACGTAACTTAAGGTCCAAGCGATTCTACTTCAACGTTCTCACTTACGGACGATAATATTACGCCATACCGTCCCCACCGAAGCTGGGAATCCTCCAAAGCTTTCTGTTGATGAATATTCCGCGTAGGGTGGCTTTCGATCGAACCAGGAACCGAGATGCAAGTCTATGGTACTGTACCACAATATTCTGGATGACTCGCTACTCGCACTGGCCGTAGCCGTATTCATACAGTCGTCTGTAACGTCCAGAAAGGCACAAAAGGTCTGGAAAATCAATCACATATCACAATATGTACGAAGATGATCGCTTATCAGCCAATGCTTTATTGTTGTGGACGACACGATTGGCGTATCAGCACTCGTCCTGCACTATAGTGCTCCGTTACGAGATACGTCGCGGATCTCGAATATCGAGTACACGTACTATATTCCCTGCAGATCCCGGCGTATTGCGGGAATAAGCCGCGTCTGTAATTGTTCGATGTGAGGATACAGTATAACTACATGTACAGCAGCTTCTGTAATATATCTATCATTGCTGAAGAAGCACGAAACAGATACGATGTCACATAGAGGTATGCGACGGTCGTACACACATTGAATATTGGCACAGCTATAGCTTTTCCGAGCTCTAGCATGCCCCTCCCTGTGCCACATGAGTATCCCTTTAATTAGTGATTGTAAGACTGCTACTCATACAACTAAACAGAGATCTGCTTAGACGTGACTCGTTATGACCCTCTCAATGTCCACGATATCTCAAATAGCTGGATACAGTACATGACTGTCGAGAGTAGAAGCCCGCGGTATATCTTTTACGATTAGATACTATCGTTGCATTCAATTGGAAGCTACAGTACATACTACTGTACAGTACAGTATTCGGCCGCTTACTATAAGCTTTAGCTAATCGAGGCAGGCAGTGATGATCCTTGACCTGCATCTTCTTTAACGAATCGAGTCGCTTGATCGCCGGTTTTTGATTCCCTGCAGCTATCCAGCTCATCTGTCTTCTTCCTCGCATGAAAGAAAGAAATCGCCTCTGCCGATCTTGAGATTTCTTGTCATCTCTCGACCGTCGCCGCCACCTCTTCCGCGTGTCGTACAGCTTTCCATATTTTCATCACCAGTCCCCAGCACTTCTTTGTTCTTCACAACTGGCCATCGTACATTGTCCATCAATTGACCCACAACTTTTCAGGAAGCATACCTCCTCAGCCGTACGTGGACCTTTCGATTCTACTTGCAATTAGACTCGTGTTCTGGAGCCAATTCCGCGGGCGCCCGTTGAAACTACCAACTTCTCCAACCACCCGCTCCCGCACGACTCGCGAGCTTCCTCGTGCGCTGCTCTCTAGACCCTCTAGTCCCTTTCTATCGCTCGGACAAGGCGACGACACTCGCTGGGAAACACTCTTTTCTCTCACTGCACCGACTCGTACTGCACCGAACCGTCGACGCTATTCGAAGCTACTGTATCCCCGGCCGGTAATCTTCTTCCAGTTACGTTGACTACGTTGACTGCCACTAAAGTCAGCCCTTCTCCAAAAGTATCTTTAGCCTTCATCGTTCGAGGTCTTGGTCATCTTGGGCTTGAATTGAACTGCACCTATCGCATCGCAGTCCTCCGAGTCCACTCCTTCTTACTCCGTGCCTGCGCCGCATCCGGTCCTTTTTGCATCCATCTGCAAGTCATACTTCTCTGTTTACGGGGCCGACCACTGCTTCTCCTCGACTTCTATTCACCGATTCGCCTCTCAGTGTTCTACTCGTCACTCAACTATTGCTGTCGATCAACTACTTGCTAGCATACAGGAACAAAAGTTTACTCACTTCGCCCCTCTAATCCTCCCACTCGAAGCTCTTCGGCGCCGAATTTGTCCCCACCCGCTTCCAGAGGTAACTTACTTACGGCTACCGAACTTCCAAGACCTGAGACACCGCACATTTCCCCAACCTTCTCGAATATTGCGACCAAGACGAACAGACACTTCGTACAAGAGCGTGGAATACAACTTGGTCCTTCAACCATAAGCGCGCGTTGGACGAAGAAAGCGGTGACTGCAACTGCACCCTTCTATTATCACTAGGGGTTCGATGTCTGTGACTGCAGTCATGACTTCTATCACCGACCAACACCGAGGCAGTCCTTTCGACTCTGACAGAATGTCTGCTATCCATACCAAGGAAATGCCTGTCCTCTCATCATCTGCAAATACTTCTGGCCATTCTTCCGCCGAGCCAATGGATCTCTCTCCTCAGACTGTGACCAAAGAACCACAGATGAACGGAAGCCCTACCGCAGATCGCCATGACACGACTTCTGGAAACAACTCGGAGAAAGAGACTGCCAACCAGCCAGTCGGCGCCGCCGCCGCTGCACAACAGCCAAAAGTCGTTCAGACTGCTTTCATTCACAAGCTCTATAGCATGCTCGAGGATCAGACCATCCAACACCTCATATCATGGTCCAGCACGAATGAGAGTTTCGTCATGTCGCCCTCGACCGAGTTTTCAAAGGTTCTCGCTTCTTACTTCAAGCACACCAACATTTCCTCCTTCGTCCGTCAATTAAACATGTACGGCTTTCACAAGGTCAGCGACGTTTTTCACACCGGCTCGCCAGATGCACCACTATGGGAATTTAAACACGGTGGAAACAGCTTCCGCAGAGGTGATCTGAACGGCTTGAGAGAAATCAAACGAAGAGCGTCGCGACATGCTCTCATTCACCGCGACTCCTTCTCGAGCGCGCCAAAGGCCGTTCCTCAACATCTTCCACCTCCCGAGATCGCAGCTCCTCCGCCACAGCCCATCTCTCAGGATCCTCTCGAGGCCCGTCTTCAGATGATGGAGTACAACGCCGGCGATCTGCACGCACGACTCGCCCGAACCGAAGAAGCTTTCGCGAGCCTCAGCGCAAAATGTCAAGCACTTTCAGAAGGCCTTGCGAGATGTCATCATTGGAGCACCGAACTATCCACTCAATTGCTTAACATCGTGCCTGACTCGGAGAACCCCATTCACAGAGACAGTACGTACAGTCAAGTTCCAACAATTCCGAAGCAACCACTAATATTGTCATAGTCTCCGCGTTGCGATCGGAAATATCCAGGCAATCAGAATCCTTAAGGATGCCCGATCCGAATCGCGCTCAATACCCTGTGCCGAATCACTCATACGACGTTATGGCACCTCCGTTGTCGCCGAGACATCAGCAAGGATTCGACAGCTCGAGAAGACCATCGTTGCAAGTTCCAGCTCCTTCTACATCTGGCTTCAGACCTCCTCTTCCTCCACACCTGGCTTCTCCACGCCGTCAAAGCTCGTACAACGGCCCAGACACTGGAAGCTCGCCATCTTCTGCTCAGCGTCCTACCAGCTATACCATACTCCCACCACCACAACCGGCTCACCCGCAACAGCACCCACTTTCAAACGTCGAACTACCGCCCGCCAACCTGTCACGCAGACACACTTCGGCGGATATTCGCCTGCAAGGATGGCAAGGTCAAGCACCTCCTCCTACTAACAGCTCTCCTTACGCCTCTGCTCAGACTACTGCCCAGTGGCCTTCTTCTCCTTACAGACCAGCCGCAGATCAAGACGGTCAGCAAATCCGTAATGCCATGAGCCAGTACGACATTGGAAAAGCGACCGGATTGCAGAGACACAACACTCCGCCTCCAGAGGCAAATGCCCCCAGCTACGCTAATGTTGGTAACGAAGCTGGCTGGCAACTCCCAGGGCCGAAATTTCCGTTCAGGAATATCGACTTTTCCGCACCCCCAACGAGGCGGAGCAGTATGGCTAGCAATGTGCATTCATTGCTCAATCCAGCGGACACCGCTGAGCGCGAGGGTGAGGACGAGCCGCAGGAGGAAAGGAAGCGAAGGCGTCTCTAGACTTCTTGGATCGGACCGATACAGCAGCGACAGAGAATTGAAACGGTTTCTTGGGGGGGAAGCATCTCATGTTTGAGATCTTGTTATGGGCATTGCTTGTAAAGATTGTGGATACTTGTCTCGGTACATGTGCTGCGTTTGAAAAATCCAGAAGGGCATGTTGAGATTTGATATATTCATGCATTTCGCTTCTTTGGATGGGGAATTGTTTATAAACTACTTGACATTAATATTCCGAAATAAATACAATTTTAATTGTTACTAGACCTTTTCAATCGCTTCGCGGCAACTCAACGACGAAACATCATAATCGTCATGCCGTTGCTGTGGGTGGTGTGGAAGAGCGCGCAGTGCTAGGTGAGATGGTAATTGTTCATGCCTGGGGGTTTGAGGCTACAGCAGCGTCCACCACCGTGGTCTCGCTCAATGTGTCACGGCCGAGACTCGAAACCAACCGGATTTTGCAAAGTGGCAACACCTAAACAAGGTGTTTCTGGTTAAAATCCTGAAAGAAGCTGGCTAGTAAACGCACTTGACGGGTTCGCAGTTGACCAATAATACCCTCGAACACGACAAAGGCCATCCAATGGCTCTCCGACGACTGGTCAGGACGACAGGCAGATCTCAACTCAGCGGCCGCGACCTGACCATCCGGACTACTCGCGCTCTCGCCACATATGCAACAGAAACCCGCACTCAGACTAGACCTACCGCCATAGCTTCACTAAGCCCAGCAAAGCACTACTCAACACACATACCCAACGAAGAGCCAGAAGATTCACCAGGACCAGCAGACTTCGTCTCAGAGGGCTCCGACAGAACCTTCGTGCTCGCGTATCAAAAGTCACTAACAACAGAAGGTCGATGGAGGCCCGCCAACAGCCGTCGAGCTCTGGAGAGGAACTTTGCTTTCCAGGGATTCAAGGGATGTTGGGTACGATCTCTTCTCTCTTTCCTCTGATCACTCTCACTGTCATGTGCTCTGTCACTTGCTCTTTCAATTTCTGTATATCCCCCATACGCATGCTTGTTGTTCTAAATCACACATATCAGGACTTCATGAATGCCGTAGCTGCAGAGTGTAAGAAACACAGACATCACCCCGAGTGGACCAACAACTATAATACGACGCAAATCAGATGGACTACTCATAAGCCACGCGGGTTGTCGGAGAAGGATATCATCATGGCGAGGATTTGTGATGAGAAGGCGAGGGAGTTCGGAGAAGTGCCAGTGAAGGTGAACATGGACGTGCAACTTGGACAGAGCAAGCATAAGACCGAGGTGGGAGACGGTTCTGAAACTGGGAAGTCGTGATAAATGAGGCTGTGGTAGCCTTGAAAAGGAGAGGAACAAACAGGAGTTGATCTATATCTCCACGACTAACGTGATACACCAAAACGTGCCTGGAGAGCATGGACAGAAACTTTCGAAGGCATAAAGTTAGTCAGGTTTAGGTTGAGGACTAGACGGCAGATGTGAGGAGATCAGTAACCAAGTGAGCTGTGGTGGACACGAGTGTTATTCGAGATTATCTAGTCACAAATACAAGAGACTGGCAGTAGATGAACTCGCAGTGGATGTCATAACGCTTTTGAAAAATTTGGCATCGTGCTTGCAGCACTGCATCCGGCAATGGCCACAACAGCATCGGTCCCAGAATGCATGCAAATGGTGATATATTCCCCCAGCCCCGGTCAAAGAAGACGCTCAGACGCCAGTAGGTTTATCGGAATATCATTTCCTTCTTCTTCCATTCCACTACGCTACAACCTCAATTCGCGTCTCCGGTAGATCCTGCTGACCTCAGATCTATTTCTTAGCATCCTTCTCCTCAGCCTTCTCGGCGGCGCGCTTGGCGCGGACACCGACGAGACGGGCCTCGGAGCGAGAATCACGGAGCTTCCTGTAGACGGAGCCCTCGGACTTGTAGTCGGCGACCTTGCCCTCCTTGATCTCGACCTTGTTGGAAACTGGAAGAGCGACGTTGGCGTGCTTGGCGTGGGCACCGTGACCGGCCTCCTTGGCGGCCTTGACGTCCTCAGCTGAAGCATCGTTCTTGGTTGGCTTCTTGCTGTTGCGTGGGAAGAGGATGACGCGGCTGCGGTAGGTCTTCAGGCGCTCAACGTTGGCGGCCAATGACTCCTCGGAAAGGTTCTGGCGGCGTGGGTCGACTGAGATACCGATGGTTGGAGCGAGCTTGCGTGGGATACCGGCGGCCTGTTTGTGATCAACTACTGCTCTTGCGATTGTGTAGATTTTGTGTTCACCCTACCTTCAACTCGGCGAGAGAGAAACCACGGCCTGGGCGGACACGGCGGTTGTACTTGAGGGTTGGGCAGCGGACAACTGGTCTCAGCTTGTCGACTGGGCGAGGAGCGACCTCAGCAGCCTTTGCTTGACGTGCATTGCGACGGGACTTCTTCTTTCCGGCCTATTCGAACAATCGTCAGGAATCGTTGCGCTTGACATCAGGCGCCACTGCCCTCATGTTTGGGATGAGGTGGGAATTACCTGGTCAAAGTGCACGCGCACACGGCGCTGCCAATCCTTGCGGAAATCTGTCGAGGTGTCAGTTGTGGTAAAGCAGCAGTTGTAGGGAACGTGGCCATACGGTTGTGCTGGATCTGCTGGTTGTATCTGATGGTCATCTTGTCGGTTGGCGATTATCCAGTGATGATTGTCGAGAGTCGTCGTCGGCGTCAAAGAAAGAATCGCTGTAGATTTTCCTCGAATTGTGGTGGAGTGTGGAAAAGCTGTGCGGTGGAAAGTGCGCTAGTATCTTGGCGTTTTGGATCGCGCGGAAGGTGCCGTGCCGACGACCTGCAGTGTGGAGTTAGGACAGATGAACGTCACGCTTCGTCGACTCGTAAAAAGTTGGCTGACGAAGCAAACACTCTTCAATCTGCGATAGGTCAGCGAACTCACTACACGTTTACGTCTCGAACTCATACGAGCACATCCTATTCTTGACCGAGCACTCACCCACTAGCCGACAAGATGCCGATGAAACAGGACATCAACCGCTCGGGATGGGAGAGCACCGACATGCCCTCCGTCTGCGAAAAGTGCCTGCCAGACAACCCATACGTGCAGATACTGAAGGAGGATTACGGCGCAGAATGCAAGATTTGTACGCGCCCTTTTACGGTGTTCCGATGGAAGGCAGACCGCACTGCGCGACAAAAACGAACGAACATCTGCCTCACATGCGCGCGTCTGAAGAATTGCTGTCAACACTGCATGCTGGATTTGAGCTTCGGCCTCCCCATCGTGGTCAGAGATGCCGCGCTCAAAATGATTGCGCCTGGGCCGACAAGTGGTATCAACAGGGAATACTACGCTCAGGAACACGAGAAGGAGATTGAAGAAGGCAGAGGCGCGATCGAGGCATATGGACAGACGGACGAAAAGGCACGCGAGTTGCTGAGGCGACTGGCTCAAAGTGAGCCATACTACAAGAAGCAGAGACGGCTGGAAGAAGCAGGCGAGGCAGAAGGTCAGACAGAAGGAGGCCAGAAGCTATTGGAGGGTCCGTCAGAAGGATCGTCGTCATACAACCAGCCAGGACCAATACGAACGTCAGACTCGCGAGGAAAAGGCTATGGACAAGCTTCAGCGATGCAAGAACAAAAGCGACAAGGTAAAAGTCGTGCTTTTCCGGGTACCGCAGCTCTACCTCCACAGCCAGAAGATATCCTCCCACCCACAGATCGCAACATCACCTCACTCTTCGTCACGGGAGTCGAGGATGACCTTCCAGAGCACGAGATTCGAACGCACTTTGCACAATTTGGCCCACTCCGATCACTCGTTTGTTCACACCGATCTCATTGCGCCTTCATCAATTACTTGACCAGAGAGGGCGCCGAAACCGCCTCGGCAGCCTGCCAGGGAAAAGCTATTGTCAAGGGCGTACCACTACGCGTCAAATGGGGCAAGCCAAAGCCTCTCGACAGCCTGGACGCGGATACGAGAGCCAAACATGCCAGAGAGGGAAGAGAGGCGGTTGGTTCACGTGCGGCTGGTAAGAAGGCCATTACTGCTGGTCCTTCTGGAGCATCAAACTCGGATGATCTGGACAGTCTGGCCGCTGTCGCTCCACCACCAGGTTCCGAAGAAGTTCAGTATGCGAGTTTGGCAGGCGAGTAAATAGACCTCGACGGCGACGGACACCGCAATAACACCACCGGTACTCCATCAGCCCTACCAGAGGTAGACCTCGACGCCGGTAAACACCGCAACAACATCCCTGGTAACCCACCAGCCGCGCCAGAAATTTCTGCGCCATCCGAGGTAAACCGCAACGCCGATGAACTCCGCAATAATACCACCAATACCACATCAGCCGTGCCAGAAACTTCAGCGGCACCAGCGGTAGACCTCCGACGTCGCAGATGGGTCAAAGCAGGAGTTGTGCCTTTTGCTCAGACATGACGAATGGATTTCAGCGAGGAGTTGGAGGCGCATCAGATGAAACATTGACATCTTGTCGTTTACTAATGGGTATCATACGCTATGCTTTCATGCTCTTGAACGACTTTTGAGTGCCCTTGAACTGTTTGACCGATTCGTTGTCTCCACGCTCGATCTCTTCGTGAATGTTGAGTTCTGTATCGGGTCAGGAACTGAGCAGGCCAAACCATATGATACGACCTACTGTATGGAGCATTCACATCGTCCTTGTCCTTTGACCCTTGAACGACGTTCTCGCGCAAGATCTGAGTGACACCTTTGGCATGCTCTACGCCCTGCTCGGCCTCGATTGTTCCGTAGAACTTATCCTCCGCATATACGTTGAAACACTCTCGAGCGTGTCTTCTGGCCTCAAATATTGTCGACTCGTCTTCTGCTGTGGGTCAGTAAAAGTGCTGCTATTGAAATATGGCGTAGCGACTTTTGAAGGCTTTACCAATCGCCCTAAGCAGATCGCGGTAGACACCCCAGACCACGGTCTTGTTGTGCACTCTCACTAATTTAGCAGTTGACATATCGGAGAAGAATAATGATTCCAGGGCTAGACGAAGTAGTATATTGAAGACAGTCACACGTGCTCGAGAAGTTGAATGATGTCGGCATCTAGAAAGTGAGGGTAGTGAGCGAGTCTTGGCGGACCCGGGAATTTTTATTTTGCTTCAACAACTCGACATTCGAATCGAGATTCTTGGTACACTGTCAATCGACACCATCGTCAAAATGTCTGTCGCACAATTTCCACTTCCATTGCCATCCCTTCCATCGGGGTGGTCCGCCGACAAGGACTTCAAGGCAGTCGGCAAGCTCACCCCAGCTACTCAACGCAACCTCGAGCCTGTCGGACCTCACTTCCTGGCCCACGCACGCAGACTGAGACACAAGCGTACCTTTTCCGAAGATGAGAGAATTGAGGCTTCAAAGACCGCAAAGAAGGTGGAGGATGAAGACGCCGGAGAGATCAGTGAGAACGAAGACCCAATGATGCTTCAGCGCGATCCAAAAGACTGGAAGAACCAGGACCACTACGCTGTTCTTGGTCTGTCCAAATACCGCTTCAGGGCCACTGAAGATCAGATCAAAAAGGCACACAGGAAGAAGGTTCTCAAGCATCACCCGGACAAGAGAGCAGCGGCCGGCAGCGACGAAGGTGACTCGTTCTTCAAGTGTATTCAAAAGGCTACCGAGGTCTTGACCGACCCTGAGAGACGTCGTCAATACGACTCTGTTGACGAGGCCGCCGACGTGGAACCACCAAGCAAGAAGGACTCTCAAAAGAGCGCATCTTCCTTCTTCAAGCTCTGGGACAAGGTCTTCGTCGCCGAGGGACGTTTCTCCAAGAAGCAGCCTGTTCCGCGGTTGGGCAACGACAACAGCACGAGAGAAGAGGTCGAGGAGTTCTACAACTTCTGGTACAACTTTGACTCGTGGAGAACCTTTGAGTACCTCGACGAGGATGTTCCTGATGACAACGAGAACCGTGACCAGAAGCGTCACGTCGAGCGCAAGAACAACAACGCCCGCAAGAAGAGAAAGACCGAGGACACCATCCGTCTCCGCAAGCTTGTTGATGACTGTCTCGCGCTGGACGAGCGTATCAAGAAGTTCAGAAAGGAGCAGAACGCGCAGAAGAACAAGAAGAAGTTGGAGCGTGAGGCAGAGGAGCAGCGCGTCAAGGAGGAGGCTCAGAAGGCCAAGGAGGAAGAAGCGCGTCTGGCCAAAGAGAAGGAGGAGGCCGACAAGGCTCAGAAGGCCGACTCGAAGAAGGCAAAGGAAGCTGCAAAGAATGCGGCAAAGAAGAACAAGCGTGTTGTTCGTGGTGCCACCAAGGACGGCAAGTACTTTGTTCTTGATGGCGAGGCCAATGCTTCACAAATCGACAAGGCCCTCAACGATACCGATGCTCTGATCAGCAAGCTCGAGGTTGAGGACCTTGCGGTCTTTGCTAGCAACCTTAACGGCAAGACTGATGCCAAGGAGATCAAGGAGTTGTTCTCTGAGGAGGCTAGGAAGTTGAAAGATGCTGGCAAGGCTGCCGACGGCGAGCTGACCTCCCTTTTGTCTTGATTGACAGTACCTCAGCTAGAGAGTTGTTTCTAGAGTAGTAGGGACTTTTGATAGATCGCGCGTTAGACAAATGTTTCACCTCATTCTGTTGTGTTTCTCGTGGGATCACGGCCAATATCTTCGACATGGTCGTGGAGCACATGCATAATAAGTTACAGGCTTCTCCGCAAGTTCGTCTGAAAATCAATTGTGGGGGCCGAAGGGTGATCGTCTGGCCAGACAGCTCTGTGGCACCACAGCACTTTATAGTCTAGGGTAGACAGATACATGTACGTTATACAAAACAACACTTTATCGACTGGTTGGTCCGTGGATTTCGACACCCTGTTGTTTCGAACAAAGGTCTAAGAATTAAAGCCGAGGCGTGATTGTTCGTTGGCTGGGTCGTTCTTTGCTACCTACGCCAACGTCAACACAGCCGAGCTTGGCTCCATACTTTCTGAATCATACCTTACCTTACATGTACTCGTACATCATTAATGTATCGCCTACCGTACCCAACTACATCATCATACTTTCGACGCGATCTCCTCCCCAGCTTATCTATCGCCAACAGACATTCACTCTAGTAGAAATCATCGACCCGCGTTCCATCAAAGAAAGCAGCGACGGTCTTGCGCTCATCGACAGACACGAAGTACGCCTACGACACCGACTTGGGTTGAGTAGTTCTATCATTATCGCATAGACTCAACACCGCTCTTGGTCATGGACGAAGATGTATCACCAATGGCACAACCAACTGCTTTCGTTCAGGGACCGCCTTCAAATTCAGCTTCTGCACCTACATCAGACATGCCTTCCATCGCTGAAATACCGCCACGTGATCAGTCATCAGATAAAATCAGTCCATCTGCCATGCCCGACGGTCTTGGACCGTTACGGCCCGCGTATGGTCGCAATAACACGAGCGACGGTACTGAAAACCGAAGAACCTCTGTCCAGTTCTTGCCACAGTTTCGAGCCGAAAATACAGAGCGAAGCAGAAGCCGCAACCCGCTACGAGATTCGGTCACGAGAAGGATGAGCAGTCCGCCAGCCCCTAGGTGAGTTTCTACTTCTTTCATACAAGTCGCGGCTCAACTAGCTTCCTTTGGTCTTATTTCCTTGTACTACCAAGTCGTCATGCATTTCATCCGCGCGGTGATGACATTGTTACACACGGCGCGGGACAACTGTCACTATACCTCGTCCGCAACCAAACCAGCTTTATGTCAACTTCTGGTCATTGCTGTCGGGGTTACTCCCTTTCAGATAGCGATACTATGGTCGAGGTTGGAGCGCCTCGATCGAAGCCATGCCTTCGAAGACCGGCGCACTCTCATCCTGAGCCATCTACTCTGCCCTCGCCTTCGCTCCAAGAAGGATCCAAACTTTCCAAGGCCAAGACCGCTGACGCTTCCTTTCTATCCAGCACTTTCAAACCGCGGGTATCTTTTGACACATTTGACAATCGTGACGCTGCCGATTTCTCGCTCACGCTTAGTCGCAAACACAAAGACTATGCTTACTCCAAACGATCACGAACCTTTCTTTGTGGTACCGATACCAACGAGCATTCCGACACTGCGCTAGAATGGCTGCTCGAAGAACTTGTTGATGATGGGGACGAGATTGTATGCCTGAGGGTGGTCGAAAAGGACAGCAAAGAAGCTCGCGAATGGGCAGGCCAGATTCCGGGACGAGAAAGCAGAGAGAAGGGTTATCGAGCGGAAGCTCAAAGGATGCTGGCGCATATCCAGGAGAAGAATGCCGAGTCACGTGCCATAAACATCATTCTGGAATTCGCCGTCGGAAAGGTTCACGAAACGATCCAGCACATGGTAAGTCGATTCAAAATAGATCGAGGAATTCCGTCACTGAACGTTACCAGATTCGTATTTACGAACCCGCAATGTTGGTCGTCGGCACAAGGGGTCGATCTTTATCCGGCTTCCATGGTCTCATGCCGGGATCAGTCTCTAAATACTGCCTGCAACACTCGCCTGTTCCGGTAATTGTCGTCAGACCACTTTCAAAGCGTGATAAGAAGAAGCGCAAGCGAATGCAGGATCCTACCAGACGCGGCTACAGAGATATTCTCGACAAGAGTGAAGACGTTGCGGAAGGTGGCCACATCCTTGACGAGCGGAATAGGCGCAGTATGGTCGGACCCGACGCCCTTGTCGATACAGCATTTCACAATCCTGAAGAAGAAGCCCGTAAGGTTGCTGAAGCCATCGGATACAGATCCGAAATCGGAGCTGGCGCAATAGATGGCTCGCCTCTCACACGAGTCATTTCTGGCCGATCAGAGAGGAGCAATCGTAGTGGCAGAAGCGGCTCTGTCGGCAGCTACGGTAGTCTCGAAGGTGAATCGGATCTACGCAGTCCCAAGGCTGCACTCATGAAGAGTCCAGAGCTGCGGGATCTCGACAGTCCAGGAGGTAGTGACTACGAAGACAGCGACGATGAAAAGGAACCAGAACCGGTACCGGGATATATTCTTGCTCAGGAGGAGGCGCTCATGAGGGCCAGAGAACGCGCGATCAAGACCGAGGAAGAAGAACGTCAGCTGGAGCTTGAGCGGCTCGAGAAGGAGAATAAGAAAACCAAGGCCAAGACAGGCAAGGCTGACGTGGAGGATCATTCCGGTGGTGTCGGTGCTTTGGCGGCGTTGGATGCCTTGGGAGGAAGCTCGAAGAAGAGGTGATGCTGATGAGCGTATTGGATTGTGGTATTGATACGTATGAAAGCAAAGACGATAACGTTCTCTTTTCGCGGTCACTCACTCCGCCAGCCATTGGTGCTCATGGCTAGCATTGTTTTTCAGACGTCCTAGCTCCACGAGCAGTCTGACGAGCACACAAGTGTCAATCAGTATTGAGACGTCAGAGTGGTCCATGCTGCATTCGGTATTTAGCTCAGATACCAAGGACCTTGACGATATAATATGCGAAGAGCATGAAGCATGGGGAATCTATAAATATGTTCTCGAGGACGGCTCGTGTGACAATCTTGGAAGCCCACCAGTGTCAATCCTCAGTCTTGGCATCAACCTCGGCCCATCAGGACCCTTGAAGACAAGTGGGGTTCCACGACGCAGGTCCCCGTACAAGGTACCCACGGTACCTTGTTGAACCTAAACGGATACAGTACATCTAACGGCCACCCTTGCATGACCTCCAACGCTCGCTCTCTTCATCGCTTTTGTCGAACTGGATGTTTTCTCTACATTATCCTCGCTGACATCACTGCGAAGACGCGACACGCTCGATGCTCCCGACGGCTGACGACTGCGGTGAGTGTAGGCCGTCCTACCTTCAGCGACGGCGGCTGGATTCTTTCCCACCATCGACCGTAGTCCTATCCTCGGTCCCTTTCGTTTTCACCTTTGTCGTGGTCGCCGCGATAGTGTCGCAAAAACTACCACCCTTACTCGCAGCGCATGGCCTACAAAGCAAACAAGAGAATGGATCATCAGGCTTTAACACTGACGCGATCAACGCGCGCAATTGCACACCCAGGACATGGATGCAAATCACAACCAAGAGGATATCACAGGTCGCATGCGCTTTCACAATCGCGCTCTCCGCTGTCTTGGTCGAGCTGATTCTGTGCGAAATTTCCAACATGCTCAATCCTGCAGCGAGAGGTCTGGCGCTTCGTACCACGCTGTACTCACTTCTTCTTCTGATTGTCCTCATCATACCTGCCTTGGAGATCAACTCGGTCACCAACTCATGGTTCAAAAGTGGATCGGATGGCACGTCGACCGGCAAGTCCAAAATCCGCGGTCTTAAGCAGGTAATCAAACTGGCTATTCTTGGTGGCTGGGTGGTCGCTTTCTGGTATCTACCTCAGACGTCGTTGCTGGCCGCGTCATTACAAACGGCGCCTGGACTGCAGATCGATGATCATGACTTTGTCGAAGCATCACTGGAAAGGATCGGCATAATTGGCATCTCGCTCATGGCATCTCTCTCGGGGTTTGCTGCAGTATCGTCTATCTGGCAGGCATTTGGCGTCAAGCACCGTATGGTCCGCGAGACAGATATTACGCGCAAGGAATCAGGTCTCGCAGCTACACGCGATATGCTTTCGACCAAGCAAAGCCGACTACGCGCCCTCCAGAGCAAAATCGGCGAGCAGACAACGACTGAAAAGGGTTTCCTCTCTCGGGTGGTGAGCTCGGTGCGTGGGAACAGCGATTTGACTGAATTACGAGCACTGGAGATGGAGATAACAGGACTCGAGAGCATGTCAATGTCACTTTCGTCGGCCATCACCAATCTCAAGATGAGATATGCGACGCAGCAGAATTCGCACACTGCACTTGGACGTCTCACGAATGCTTTCAATCTCGGGTTTGCGCTCTATTGTTTGTACCGCATCGGTGCAACATCCCTGTCTTCGATGCGCAGATGGTGGCAGCCTAGCAGCACGTTCTCGACGTCGGATCCGATCAACAACATCTTGGCATTGATGACTACACACTACGACCCGTCGTTGGATCGCGAAGCGTGGGCACGCCAGTTCTCGTTCATCTTATCCGGATTCATGCTGCTTCTGTCGTTCAACGCAGTTCTCCAGAGCTTTCGTCTCTTTTCACGTTTCGCACCTGGCGTGGTACAGCTCGCGCAAAGCAGTTTACCTTTGATAATATCACAAATCGCCGGCACCTATGTCATCAGCTCGGCACTCTTACTACGCAGCAACTTGCCTGCAGAGATGAGCAGCGTGATCACCGAGGCACTAGGATCAGGTCTTGACGCATGGTTCGTGGAGCACTGGTTTGAGAGTTGGTTTCTGGTTGCTGTTGGGTTGACAGCCACGGGTATCTTGATTTCTAGAAAGGTTGGTTCAAGTGATTGGGACGACTGGGATGATTCCGGCGATCTAGAGATGGGAAAAATGAACTAATGAAGTAATGATCGAAACTATTCTAATATGTAGCCGGTATACAGCTGAGCGTCGTAATCTGAAGTAAGGACATGTGTGTAAGCATACACCTCAGTCTCTCGAGCTCATGCATGTGATAGTTGCAATTTACCTTACAATAGGCTTCGATTTCCGTGCTTATGTGATTAGACTACCTAGGTAGGTAGGAACGGAAGCTGCATGTGATTCCGCCGATCACGGACGCGTCTCCGCGCTTGTTTCCGTGGCCCGTTCAAGGAAGAGCAAAGAGGCATCCCACCCCCGGCCTGCCCGCCGCTCAGACTCCAGACTCCTGCTCACCTAAGCAGACTTGCTGACTACGCATACTTCGGTTCGCATACCAACATCATCTGGCTGCTCTGCGGTACGTTGGACCCTCAGGCATGATCAGGGAGCCACGGCGCTATTATCCACCACCCACTATGGCTCTCTGTGCTGATAGGCTTTCTGAGCGCCGTTCACTGACCTCTGCGCATAGAAATCCCACGACGGCGCGCTCTAGACCAGCACTATAATCACTCCATCGCTGCCTGAGCGAGTCCTCGCACCTCTAGTGTTTCTCGCGTATACCCGTAGGAGAGTGTTCCGTCGCATTTCTCTTCTCTTTCTGTGTCACCGGACTCATCCTAGAGGAACGCGCAACCATGCAGCGCTCTCCTCAGCAGGTAAGGCCGCGCATCCGTTATCGTGCAGCAGCCCTGTCGCACTGTACTGATTAGGCTGTAGGACTCTCAGTCCAACTTTGAGATGAGTAGGTGGACCTCTTGAATAGCATGGACGATCGTGTACTTATCACCTTCGCCAGGTCTACGCGACCAGCTCATTGCAGCCCAAAACAACAACCAGAGTCATGCGCCCGAATCGCATCCACAACCCGGCTCAGTATCTACTGGATATACTGCTCCTGGAACTACTGGACACGACGACCACCACATTGATCCGGAGATTGGCGCATCGGGAGATCAGGACTATGCAATGGGCTCCATGAATATCGACGATGCGATTGCTGCGATGGCAGATGGCGGAAGAGGGGGAACTAGAAAAGAACTATCTGGTTCGAAGCGAGCGGCACAGAACAGGGCGGCGCAGGTATGTTGCCTCGTGGTCGGGAGTAGTAAGACAGACTAACAATTACACAGCGCGCATTCCGTCAACGAAAAGAAGCCTACATCGGAAAGCTAGAAAAGCAAGTCAAGGATTATCGCGTCATGGAGGAAGACTTCAAGGCTCTACAGCACGAGAATTACCAGCTGCGCGAGTACATTCTCAGTCTACAAACGCGCATCCTCGAGACATCAGGAGACATACCTGCTCCGCCTGCGCATGTCAATCTACAGAACCCGACACAAGCTGGCGATCGATCTCCTGCGCACCCACAACTGGAACCCATTCAGCTGCCAGGCACGGATGCCGAGCCATCAGCGCAACCCCTGCAGGAAGGCCCGGTAGAACAACAACAGCATCAACGGCGGCAGTCGCCATTACCCGAAATAAGCCAATTCCGACCCATATACGATCCTCAACTCCACGAGAGACAAGCAGCACCGGCGGCAGACATGTCAAGCAGGCAGTCACCGGTAGATGATTCAATATCGGCCGTGGCGGTGGAGCGACTACAAGCTGCGGCGGCGGAAGCCGGGAGTGAGATCGAACCGAAAGCGGAGGCATAGCATGCCGGTGTATTAGCAAATGTAGCTTCTGCTGCTTCTACAGAGCTAGATCTGTTACTTGAGCGCTACAAGTCATAGCTGACCTCTGCAGGGTGTCATCTGTTGCCGCAAAACATATGCCGATCCTTGACGGACGTCGTATAGGCCAAACGAGCAATCCTAGCCCAATGGAACATCTATACCCCAGTGTCATCGTTCAGATTTTCATCGGATAGCTCGTCTTCACAACTGCAATACTGGGACACAGTCCCATTGAGATACGACGGTAGCATTACATCGATCGATCAAATTCAATGGTCAATGCTTGTAGACCATTTATTCATGTTTGCGCGAACGCAGCTTTTCTTTTTCCCACTCCATCACTTCCGTCTCTGACGAGCTTTGCTTCTAGTCGAGCCCGCAGGTGGGGTGTCGGCGGTCATATCCTCGCTAATGTCTTCGTCGTCGTCCACCTCAGGAGCTGCATCCTCATCCACAGACTCATCATCAATAATTCTTCCACCCTTTCTCTCACTTTCGTCAAGCTCTCTTACGTCGCCACCTCTCCTCACTTGTCGCACTACGCGGCTTACTTCGCTCTCGGCCCCATTCATCGTACCACAGCCCATACACCTCCACTTTCCCAATTCTTCGACCGCACGCGTTCCTGGTGGCGCCTGTCCGTTGACTAATCGACAGTGCTCACAGATCAGCACGATGCGATTCTTGGGCGCGGTCTCGTCTTCGCCGAGCACGACGTCGAGAATGCGGTCGTACCACTTTGGTCCGCTTGGCCCGCTAGGCGCGTACTCGGGGGCAGCAGATGTGACGGGGTGGGTTGCTGGTCCTGTCGAGGTTCTTTGCGCAACGCTGTATGCGTTTGGTGCGAACTCCTCAGTGGGTTGAACTTGAGCAGCATGATCTCCGGATCCTTGTGTGAGAGCCGCTTGCTGTGGTCGTTTCGCGATGTTCGCTGTTGGCGGAGGTGGGAGGCCAGTTCGTCCCTGCATTCTAGGTTGAGTCGGTGATTGTTGCTGCTGTGCTGATTGAGGCTGTTGTTGTCCTTTCTTCGGCTGAGGGGTCGGTGAAGCACTTCCGCCGTATTTGTCCAACAGTTGCTGGGTGGAGTTGTACTTGGTCGCTGCCTTCAATTTCTCGATCGCATCTTCTCTTTGCTTTTGCAGATCGCTCAGACTCGCCGATGTGCCCGAGAGCCGATAGTTGAAGTAAGCATCGATCGTGAGCCTGACCCCGTATATGACTACCGGACCTCCTGCCAGACCACTCCATTCGATAGGATTCATGTTTTCACGTCCGGTCACCAGGATGAGAATCAGGGCCGCGAGAACGTACGCGAAGCAGGTGTATAGCGTCCATAGCACACGGATGCGTCTTTGATTTTGGCGTAGTCGTGCATCTGTGGCACTGATCTTGTTGATCTTGTTGCTGAGGGTCGAAAGCACCTTTTCAAAACCGGCAGCCGACTTATCATCGCCCTACAAGGGTATGTCAGTTGACAGCCGAAGGACTGTCACAATTCGAGGTGGAGTTATGCTGGTTCAATTTTTACCTTGAAGGGCCAGAAAGACACCATGGCTGCCACTGCAAGAGCACGATTCTATCGCGAAGGAGCGGACATTCTGGTTGGCGCAATTGATTGAAGGAATTGAAATACTGAAGAATGCTGGATTCATATTCCACTTGAAGACGCACGTCACACTGCGGATCCTCCTGCTTCTCCGCAAAGTGACCTTTCCCTTTTAGGCCACATACGAATAGTGAGTGCTCACTGACAAAGGACCACGAGTCTTGCGCATTTGTACTTTCGTGTCTGAATCCCGTGTCATGTACTCAAATTGACATCAGCACGGCGCTTGAGCCTGCGAAGATCAGAACAAAACATAATCATGTTCCAGGTAAGGAGATTTGTGCACGATGATTCGAGTCGCAACTCATCTGTCTACAGCGTCTAAAGGGTTTCAATCTCGATTCCTTCCTTGATTCGAAGATCGCGGAAGAGCAGGCAAGACAAAAAGCAGGGCAGCCGTCGGGACCCAGTCGAACTCCGTCGCAAGCCAGGAGGGGTGGACGGACAGAATCTCCCGTGAAGAGATCAGCCAGTTCTAACAATGCGGACAAGCTACCACCCGGCAAAGGACCAGATCCATCGGAATTCGTGATAGAAGATGATGAAGCCTTGAGTCGTGCAACTACCCCGAAGCCAGCGGAAAAAGAGGGAGACGATTCCCAGCCAGAAGCTGCCCAATCGTCGAACGCGGAGGTGGACAAGAAGGATGGACAGGATGGCGCGACGGCAGGGAAAGCCCCGGAGAAGAGACCTGCGACTGACGACCACGAAGGACTTCCACAGGATGTACAACTGAAGCTGCGCAAGCTGGCGAAGCTGGAAAGCAGATACCATGATCTTCTTCGCTCGTACCGAATTGCGCACACCCGCGTCTCGGCAATCGAGCCATTCGAAACAGCATTGCGAGAAAATACACCCTTGGCGTCTATTGCCGAACCTACTGCTCTTATTGAATACCTGTCGCAAATCAACCTCAAGGGCGAAATGGTCATGGATGAATTAAAGAGAGTTTCAGGAGATAGGGATTCATTGAAGGTCAAACTTGAGGCGGCCGAGAAGAAGTTGACAGAGGCTCACGACGAGGCTGCGGGTTTACGAAAGGAGCGAGAGGCACAAGTGGCCGGGAAGGAGAAACCAGCAAAGGATTCTGCAACAGAGAAGGACGGCGACAATGATTTCTTCTCCTACGAGAGCGAGATGCCACGATTACAAGAAGAGCTTGAAGAACAGGCACGCAAGGTTCAGGCGTTGACAGAAGAGAACGTAGATCTAAAGAAAGACCTCAAAGAGGCACGCTCCTCCCACCAGAAGCTCGTTGAGACACAGGAAGAGTCTGCGAAGACACAGGGAGACAAGCAGGTGGAGCGCCAGGACGGAAATCTGCAACAGCGCCTTGATGAGTCCGAGAAAACCCTGACCGCGGCGAAGGAGTCGTTGGATCGAATTGCATCGAAGCTGGAATTGAGCATTCCGGATTCAAATGACCTCGCAGATCGCATCCAAAGACTTGGCGAGCTTGTCAGATCTGCCGAAGTAGTTGACAGCGCTGCTGAGGACCAAGTCAAGGATTTGACGGCTAGGAGCGAGAAAGCCGAGCAAGCGCTACAGGAGTACGAGGCAAAGCACAAGTCGCTCGAGAAAAGCACTGCCGATTCGTCCTCAGCAGATAAGAAAAAGATCGACACTCTGGACGGCCTCGTCAAGGGCATGCGGGAACAAATACACGACGCGGAAAAGGCCAGAAAGAGTACCGAAGCGGATTTGTCGGCATTGCGCGAGGAACTCGCCGAGGCGGAGAAACAGCGCGATCTTGCTAATGAGGCTCCGAAGCAAGCACCCGGGAACGAATCAACCTTGACACAACTTCGCGAACAACTGAGCCAGGCTCAAAGGGATCGTGATGATGCTTTTCAGATACTGGTCGACAGTGGTCTTGCGGATGTGGCCGAAGCTACAAGTGGTACTCCTGCTTCGAACAACACCAACGAGTTGGAGGAGAAGAGCGCTTCTGTACAGCCAGATCCGGTTTCTGCAGAGCCTGCGAAGGCGGATGGTGCTGGTGCGAAGAAGAACAAGAACAAGAAGAAGAAAAAGAAGGCTACCGAAACTCCCGCAAGCACTTCCGAGAAAGCCGCGCCGGAGACGACCACAAAACCAGACGAAGACTCCAAACATCAAGAACATTCGCAAATTCAACCTTCAACAATTAAGCCTAGCAAGCTGACGGATGAGCAACTGGCAGCTATCAGACGCCACGTGGGCAAGACGCACTCGCACGACTCGTGCGAAGCAGCCATCAGTGAGCTGAAGACGAAAATTTCCGCCAAAGACGAGGAACTGGAAACTCTGAGCTCGCAGATCAAGGAGAAAGACGGGACTATCGACCGCCTGAGTGATAAACTGAAGGACGAGGAAGATCTGCTCGAAGAGATCGAAGGATTGAAAGACGATCTGATGCACGTCGGCAACGAGCACGTGGGTGCCAAAGACCGTGTCAAGACACTGAACGACGAGAAGCAGCGAGCAGCCGAGGAACATGCAGAGAGTCTGAAGCAAGTCGAGGACCGATGCGCTTCCCTGAAAGAACAGTGTGGCCGGCTGGAAGCAGAGCTTGAAACGAAGAGTAAGGAGCATAGCACGATTCTAGCCGAGCTAGACACAGTCAAGACGTCCTCGGGTTCTTCTGCAAAAGAACTGGAGGAGAAGCTCGTGACCGTGACTGCAGAGAAACAGCAGCTCGAAGAAAAGGTCAAATCTCACGAAGAAGAACTTGAAGAACTGAAGAAGAGAGCGGCTTCCAGTAGCACAGAAGCTGATAAGAAGCACGGAGGACTTGTTAAGGAGCTCGACGAGATGAAGAGCAGGGCCAACTCGTTACACACCGATCTTTCTGCTGCCAATGAACTCGCACAGACTCGGTACAAAGATCTCACGGCGCTGAAGGAGCATCTCAACAAGCTGCAGCCCGACCTGAACAACGCGAAGAAGGAGGTCGAGCAACTTAGAAAGACAAACGAGGAGCTCAAATCTGGCAGTGACAGGCTCAAGCAGCTGGAGTCTCGATCGGAAAGTCTCCAGTCGGAGATTGCTTCACACAAGACCAAGATCCAAGAGAAGGACACCGAGGTCAAAGCGCTGAATGAAAAGCTCAAGCATAACAACGAGCGTATCGCGGCACTGGAAGAGAAAGAGCGCAGCCTTACAAGAATGGAGACACTCCACAAAGATGCAAGCGATGCCAGAGACAAAACCTCGAAAGAGCTGGAAAAGACCAAGGCCGAACTGACTTCGTCCCGAAAGAAGATCCAGGACTTTGAGAAGCAAGTCGCAGACATTCGCAGTGAAGCAGACAGAGCCAAGGAGGAAGTCCAGCTCAAATCAGCTCAACAAGCTAGCGCGCAGTCCTTGATGGACAGCATGCAAGACCAGACTCGCGAGCTCGCGACCCAGATGAAGGAGGTCCGCGAACGATGCGAGTCGCTCGAGGAGGAGCTTGCAGATGCCCACCGGTTGTTGAGCGAACGAAGTCGCGAGGGCGAGACAATGCGTCGCCTTCTTTCTGACGTTGAAGGTCGCGCAGATGCGCGTGTGAAGGAGATGCGAGAAAGAATGGATCTGGCCATGGAAGAGCGAGATCGCGCAGAAGATGAGGCCAGTGCTGCAGGACGGAGGCGCGCCAGAGAGCTCGAAGAGTTGCGCACCAAGCTGAAAGAGGCGGAGAAACAACGTGCTGCAGCTCTCGAGGACAAGGAAGCTTTCGAGAAGAAAGAAGCTGGTTTCCAATCGCAAAGAGAGGGCTTGGAGCGGAGAGCAGCGCAGGCTCAGGAAGAGCTTGTCGAGGTTCGTACTGCCATGACACAACTTCGTGATGCTCTGGATGAAGGCGAACGCCAAACCAGGGAGACGGAGAAAGAACGCGCCGAACTCAAGAGGCTAGTGGAGGACAAGGAGAAGCGTCTTGAGAAACTTCAGAAGGGATCCAAGACCATGGCAGACGAGTTGCGGACGTTGCAGAACATCAAGACTCACCAGCCTAGCATCTCATCCACGAGATCATCACTCGAATCGTCGAGAGTCACATCGCCAGCTCGACCTGGAGCTGGACATGTTGCGACGACCGGAGGTCCTGACGCTCAGCCGGCTACCGACTATGTTTATCTGAAGAATGTTCTGCTTCAATTCTTGGAGCAAAAGGACAAGAAGCATCAAATGCAGCTTGTACCTGTATTGGGCATGCTGCTTCATTTTGACAAGTAAGCGGTCCCGTCAACCCAAAGGCTCGGTGTAAAATGCTAACACATGATTAGGAAAGACGAACAGCGATGGATGTCAGTAATCTCGACGAAGTAGAACAAGCAGTTTGTAGGGGCCAATGGCAGACTTGAAACCTGGGCAGGCTTTGTAGGATTGGAAAGGCTGGTATAAAATCATAATGGCATTGATTTCGGTTGCGCACACAGTAGCATAGCGCGGTGTATCGCTGTATGGAGGCCGAGATCCTTTAGTCTTTGTGTATCTATTGGTGTTGATTTATGCATCACAGCTCTTGACTCGCAAGACTGTACGCTTGCAAAACTGTCAATCATAGCGATGTCGCAAGGACGTGAGCCCGGTACAGTAATACTGGTAGGTGGAGATCTGAACGGAGATGGTGGACTAGGAAAGGTGAGGTTGTTGGAGAACGGGAAGTGACAAGCCGCCGACGCGTGACGTCGAACGTGATTTTTTAAAATTCCTATACCACTTCATGCCTAGACTCCGTGGTGATTTCTGCCGCGAACTTGATGGCATGAATGAGATTTCTACGTATATTGTCCTCTCCTGTACCGCGATTTGCGCGCAAGTCTAGAACCTCAACCCTTGCTACACTGTGCAAACCTCGATATACCAGCAGTATGGCAGAAGAACTCGCAACATTGAAGTCCCCGCCCAAGGAGGGCCAATTAGTCGAACACCAAGGCACCACATACACTACGATCAAAGAAGGTCTCGCGCATATTCTCGTGCCTCCAGGGGCTCGTACTTCTGTGGATCCTCAAGCGAAGAGACAACCCACCGAAGAAGCAGACCAGGCTCAGAATGTGTTCTACAATCCCATTCAGCAATTCAACCGCGATCTCAGCGTCCTTGCTATTCGGGCGTTTGGCGAGGACTTTTGCGAGCGAAGAAGACAAAAGGCAGAGAAGAAAATCGAGTTCAACAAGAAGAGGAAGGAGAAGAAGAAGCACAGCAAAGAGACAGCTCATGTGGTAGATGGAGAAGAGTCAGTCGCCGGGGCTAATGGGCGACACGCAGGCCCGGAGACTGCCGTCAATGGTCAAGAAGGAGCTGTCACCGATCCGCAACAACAAGAGAATGGAGGTCTGAAGCGAAAGGCAGAGGATGATCTGTTGGAGGGAAACGAAGCCAAAAGGCCAAAGGTCCACGAGACCGAAGATGTCGCTGCCGCTACTGACGCTATGGTGAACGAGCCAACGAATGCCTCTGCGACCACAAACGGAGGGTCAGAAAGCAAGAAATCCAACACGCCTACGCTCCGTATCCTGGATGCGCTGTCTGCGACTGGACTACGAGCACTCCGTTACGCCCAGGAGTTCCCTTTCCACACCACCATCACAGCGAATGACTTGCTCCCAACTGCTACCGAAGCTATCAGGATGAATGTGGAACACAATCGTTTGAAGGACAAAATTACGCCAGTTACCTCGAACGCTTTGGCTCATATGTACAACGCTGCTTTTGCCGGAGCGCCTCACGATTACGGAAAGTATGATGTGATCGATCTTGATCCCTACGGAACTGCCGTTCCCTTTTTGGAAGCAGCGCTGCTTGCGGTCAACGATGGAGGTCTTCTTTGTGTTACTTGCACCGATGCAGGAGTTTGGGCATCTTGCGGTTATGTCGAAAAGACGTTTTCGTTATATGGAGGAATCTCCACAAAGGGCCCTCATAGCCATGAAGCAGGACTCAGAATCATCCTTCATTCGATCGCAACTACTGCCGCTAAGCATTCTATCTCGATCGAACCTCTGCTCAGTATGAGCATCGACTTTTACGCCAGAGTCTTTGTTAGAGTTCGTAAGAGCGCCGCAGATGTCAAAATGCTCGCTGGCAAGACCATGTTGGTTCACCAGTGCGACAGCGGTTGCGGTGCGTGGACGACTCAGACCATAGCGCGCAACGTCATCCAGACCGGGAAGAAGGACACGCAGTTCTTCAAGCACTCCCCAGCACAGACGACTGGCAGCATATACTGCCCTCACTGCAACAGCAAAACCCACGTCGCAGGGCCAATGTGGGGTGGTCAACTTCACAACCCCTTTTTCATTTCGCGAATTCTGTCCTACCTCCCCGATCTAGACCCCACAACTTACGCCACTGCAAGCCGCGTAGAAGGGATGCTGACTTCGGCCCTTGACGAGCTCGAAGTCCTTGACAGCGTGACTGACGCGAAACAAGCTAACGCCACGGGCCCATCTGCTCTGATTCCGGCATTGAAACCAGAAACATATGACCCGCATCCCTTCTTCTTCATTCCTTCGGCCTTGAGCAAGGTTGTCCATTGCCAGGCACCGTCGGAATCGGCAATTAAGGGTGCACTTCGCCACGCCGGCTACGTCGCGACTCGATCGCACACGAAACCTGGTTGCATCAAGACGCAGGCCCCATGGGATGTCATCTGGGACATTATGCGCGAGTGGATCAGGCAGAAAGCACCGGTCAAGAAGACTAGTTTCAAGCCCAACACGGCGGGATGGAACATCATCAGAGACCACATCAATACCGACGAGGAGGATCAGAGTATGGTCGACAACGATGGCAAGGGCGAGAGGTATGAGTTTCTGCCTTCTGAGCGTATGATCGAGTTTGATGAAAAGCTGGGCAAAGACAAGGACCCGAAAAGATTGCTGCGGTATCAACTGAATCCGAGGGCGAACTGGGGACCAATGGCTCGCGCAAAGGGACCAGCTTGAAGAAGAATGTGTTCATATTGGCTCATTTAAACGCCGGGGTATTTCTCCGCTGATATTCGCTAAAGACTTCATATACACAGCTCCGTCTAGTAATCGTCGTCTCCTCCTCCACCACCACCTTCGTCGCCGTAGTCTTCATCATCACCGCCTTCAAAGTACTGCTCGGCGTTATAGTCGTCATCGTCATCCTCGTCTTCTTCATCGAACTGGTCAGGATCGGCGTCCTCTTCTTTCTCCTCGTCGTCTTTTTCCTCATCGGGGTTCTTGTCTGGATCATCCGGATCCACATCCTCGGCCGCCTTATCCTCCTCGTCATCCTCGTTGGCCAAGAGTTTGTCCAGCCTGGTTCGCGTAGAAATGTGCAACGTCCTTTTCACATGGCTTCGGTCGGAGGGATCGATGGTGCTCCACAGATCGTTAGGAAAGAAGTGCTTCACGAAAGGCCGGGTAGAGAGTCGGGGCAGGGTATTGCGCTTCGGCTTGTAGCGTTGTGTGTAGGTCGGTTGTCCCTCAAAGGGGTCGAAGTGAGCGGCTGCTGGGCTTCGGCCTCCGTTCGGTCGCGATTTACTGATGCGAACGTCTGAGCCTAGGATGGTATAGAATGGTCCATCGTGAATACGCGCGCGCAATGTTCGGTAGTGATGGACGATGCGACGCTCGTCGGCGGTCGGAGGGTCAGCTACGGGCGGTTGGTAGGGCTGGAAGAGAGTCAGCGAAGTGAGGCTGAGGTCGGCGCGAGGAGTGTCAGGCATTGCGCAAGCGCACTGCAGAGCATGCTGCCGCGGTGAGGTGTCTGGATAGACAACAACGAGAACAGGTTGAGAGACGACGATAGTCTGATCCCATGTCCGTTCGAGAATGCGGGGGAGAGGCTGCTCTTGTGTGCCTTACCGGAAATTTATTCTCGAGACTCCAGGATGGCTTGGTGTCTTGATGTGCTTCCAGCTCTTCATCATACGACAGTCCATTAAACTGTTTCTGTCCGTTGATTGCCCTGTTCGCGCCGAATCCTCCTCGTCCACCTCGCGACATGGTGAAGTTATGGTGGTGGTGTTTGAATGCTCGGGGCTTCCAACTTGTTTACCGCTAGATCACCGCAAAGGATAAAGAATGACTGTTTTCGACAAGGCGCTGTCCGTCCACTTCAACATGGTCGAGTCGTCAGAGTACCAGAGAAAGCGAGTGTTATTGCTGCATGGTGAAGGTCGATATTGCATCAAAGACTGCAGTGTTCCTGATCGGTGACTGTAAGTCTGGGTAAAAAAAGAGTCAGTTCAATGGTGGGGAACCACACCAAAACGCTTGTGCTCCACCATCTTTTAACCACTTTTGCTTGTAACAATCACCTATACACTTATCATTTCAACCACTTGCGACCGAACCTCTCAGTCGTTCGCCGGATCAGGAGTATTGGAAGACTGTTTGTACAACGGCGCCAACACCACATCTAGAACTTATGGAGCCTGCGGACTGGACTCTTCATTGCCTCCCCGACGACCACCTCGTGACTATCACATCAGCCGTTCTCTCAGCAGTGGCGTAAATACTTGTTGCCTGAATGTGTGCGTTGGTAACAGATCAGCCACACTCGCGTCCATGCTTTCCAAGTCCCGAAGGGCGTACACTATCAGGTCAGGCCGATGTATTGGCTGTAAAACCTCTGGTACCTTCTTAGCAGAGCCATCACTGAAGATGATTTCGAGCTAGGCACTTGCGATCATGCGGCCGTCCGAAGGTAGAAGGGTGTGTTTCTGTCAAGCATATTAGTCTTAAAAGGATAACACTGTTGAAAGTATTCACGAAATGGTAGCGATTGCTTGCTGGTTCCGGAGCTTCAAGGACAATGAACTGCATCAATCATATTTCATTCTAAACAAACTCCAGCCAATGTCTATATTTCAATTCAAACTCCAGCCAACGTCGCAATTCCTATCCGTCCACAATCACGGCCCCTCCTTCCCTCCTTCCCTCTATATTAGCATCTTATCTGCCTTTCAGCAGTAAGAATCAGTAGTCTGCGATGTGATGACACCCTCGTTGATGAGGTCGACATATGACCAGTAATCCTCCTGGTCACCCTCGCCATCGACAGTAGTGTTCGAGTAGGACACAGCAGTCCAGAAAGTACCTCCAGAAAGGTACTTTGACCATGCGTAGCGTTGAGTATCGAAGAGAGTCTTCCTGCCGGCCAAAGTGTTGTTGTATTGTGTCTGAAGAGACCATTCACCAACGAAGATTGGGAACTTGTTCTCCGAGTTCTGAAGATAGGCAGCTTGACCGCACACAGCTGGAAGGATATAGTTGGCGTAAGCACCAGCGGCCGCAAAGTAGTAGACGTGTGTGTCCATAACAAGGTTGTGACCAGATGCGAAAAGCGGCGACCAGAATGAAGGACCCTTGAAGCAGTCCTGAAGCATGACTGGAATTCGACGATCAAGCTTCTCGACCTTTTCGAACACACCGTCCATGTAAGTCAAGATCCAGTTGGTAGCATTTGTCGACAGACCATCAGGGGAACCAAAGGATGCAAGGTTGTCTGATGCCTCATTGATCGGAGCAATTGTGAAGGCATTGGTGTGTGTCGACCCGACGATGAAGTTGAGAATTTGATCTATCGCCTGGAAAGAGTAGTCGAGGTTTGTAGTGTTGTAGAACCAGCCATCGTGGAAAAGGGCCTCGCCAATATCAAGGTTGTTGACGCCTCCGGGAAGGGAGTGAAGACCGATGATGATGTGCATGTTGTACTTCTCGATGGCATATTGAGTGATGGTGCGCAGATAGCTTTGCTGGTTTCCGTGGTAGAGAGCAGAGCCTGGGACGTTGACCCATGCCTGGTACGTAGTTGGGATTCGTAGGGTGTTGACACCGACGGATGCAAGTAGGTCAATGGTGCTGGTGTTGAGGAAAGAAGCATAGCGAGCCTCAAGGACAGGTCCGCATTGGGATCCCAGGGTTTGGCAGAATGTCCACTCATCAGGCGCATTTGGAGCATACTGGTCCCACCAGATTGGATCGTGGGTCTTCTCCTTCTCCAACCAGCCACCAAGGTTTGCACCGTTGGCTTTGAAGGTAGTCCAGTTAATGAACTGACCGCCGTTCACACCGAGAGGCCAGGTAAGGTCATGGCTGTAGCGGGTAGTGTTGAGGGTGACCGGCTGGATTGGCAATGGGCATTGGCTCGAGAATGGTACGACTGCACCATGTGCTGAAGCATTGGTGCGAAGAGAGATGCCCAAATCACCAAGCAGGGTGTTCAAGTCGCTGGTAACAGAAGTGATGAGGCCACCCAGGAGGGAAGAGATGGAAAGAGGTGCAGCGGTGGCGCTGCTCGCAAGCAGAGCTGCAGAAACCACGTTGGAAGTACGCATGTTGTGCAATGATATGAGAGTGTGAAGAAGAGTGTAGTTGGGCGAATAGTGCTGCTGCTGAATGACTGATGACAAGAAAGATACAAGGGAATGAGCTGTAACTTATAGCTGAGAAGACCTACCATCTTGCCATCTGAGAAAGCCTCGCTCTGCCACGAAAGATGTCGTGCTTTCTCTTCAGAACCACATTACCATTTTTCCACGTTCCGACATTTGGAAGACGTAAAGCCTGTTATCCATCTAGTCCGCCTTCTAGAAGTCTGTCAACATGTAGTAAAAGCATATGCACGTACCGTCAACCACAAAGCCTTGTCAGTTCGGAATTTCCGAGGCCCACCACGAAACCCCCAGCGGCCGTTTCTGTTTCAGGCTGTCAACCTCGGAACAGTTATAATACTATGGTGTTTGTCATTGTAGAGACCCACAGTGTAAGAAAATACATGCGCTTATCCCTAGTACGATGACATTGGTTGGTAGAATGAGACGCTTGCGCAAAGATTGTTCCTCGAATTCAGTGTCCGAGAAATTCGGGTGCAGCCAAAGCTTACGGTATACTTTCGTCCGCTGTCAATCCATGATCTGAGGATCATGAACTGGACCTTAGCTAAAAGATCATGAAGTCTGCATAATGACGATTGCCAGATCTTTGCAAGTCTTTCATCAAGCAACGACATCCCCGCTGCTAATTTTGTGGACCTCTCATCGGTTCTACTCGGACAAATTGGAAAAAGACTTCTCGAAGGTTAGGTACATGTACTTGGAGTCACCTAATGAGGAATCTACACCTGTACTGTAGACCGCGCCGCTCTAGAGTCGGCTACAGAGACCCTGCCTAATTACGGCCGAAACCGATTGAAGCATTGATCCGAGTTTTGTTCTACGCTACAGTATGAAACAATGCTCAGGCAGGCCGTTAGTTGTTTAGATCGTCTTTCGATCGTTCGGCATTGTGGTCCGGTCTCAGGCACACACGAACTCGGATATTCCGAGTGATGGCCTGCCAGGACACCGATGAGAAAGCGGTCCAGAGACAATTTGTTCCACCTGATCATCAACCTTTACAGTGTCGGGATTCGATAGTCTTGATTGGTAAGGAAAACTTCGTCAGTGAGTGTCTGCAATGGGGCTTCAATGCCCACAACCCACTCTGGTACAACTCACTGTTCTTGCTGGTCGAACTTTCAGCCCTCAGCATAGCAGCTTCCAAACCCTTCCGGCCCGTAGTCTCAATCTTGGACTCATCCAGGGCAGCTTGACCAGCTTCCAGCAGCAAGGAGCATGTCTCCAGACGCCGAGAAAAGCCAGTCGCGAGCGCGGTGCCCGCTGTGGCGATGACGAGGATGGACTGTCAAGGCTTTTCAGCAGGAGGCCGATTGCAACACCGGAGGGGCTCAAAAGGTCATTGACTGACGCGTTAGAGAGGCGAGTGCAGAGCGCCGCAGCTACACGCAGTATCGGAAATGGGGTCTGCAACATGATAGATAGGCCGTGATAGTAATCAACAAAAGCTTCGCAATCGACAGTCATTGGAATGGCACTTCAGACGGATAGAAGTCATATCAATGCTTTGTACTACAAACCACTTTAACGATAACCACTCACTTCGTGTCTGGTCCCAGCTACTCGCGCGACGAGATACGACGATGACCAGCCTGAGAGATAGCAATGAACGACAAGACTCGTACCAACTTCATCGTACCCCATCTTCATATCTGCCAATGCATCGCCATCACAACGTTGGATGAAACGTGCTCAATGCTCCTCCAACCTTCAAGAACTCCGTGTCATCGACATCACTGTCCAGGTCCGTGTCGGAGCAGAAGCTGGTGTATTGGCTCTTTCTGTTCTCCATCGATCGTACTTTCGGCACAACGGGAGATTTCTTGCTCGGGCTATTGCAGGATATCTTGCGAGACTTTGTCGCCGTTGACGTGGACCTTATAACATCATCACGGGCCTTGCAGCGAGTGAGAGGCGCGAAGTAATTCTCGCTGCTCCACAGCAACGAGATTTCCTGGTTGGGTGAGAATGGATCGGGAACCTTCGGTGACGCTGCTCGGCACTTGCGGCGCGAGACTGTCATTGGCGAGCGCGCCCACTGACGGAAATCGGTAACAGCACCCTGCGTGCGTACTTGGGGGGATTCGGGGAAATCCCAGACTTGCCGAGCACTGTCCGACATCGTGGCGCCCTTCGGAAACAGCCCGCCACCTAACAGGGCGGGATCACTGTCGATAAACCTTTTGGTATTCGGCAGGGAGACAATGCCATCATGCTGAGCCTCTGCGAGCGAGTCAGCAGCAGGAAAGCAGGTATGGTCGTCCGTCCCACCGCAAACAGAGCAGACTGGAATGAAGCAACTGCTATCTTGACGATTGGCTGACTGTCGACCAGACTGGGTTGAGCTCGTTTCGGTGACATGCTCATCGGGAGTCGTCTGGTCGTTCTCATCTTCGCCTTCAGTCATCTTTCTCCAATGGTCTAAAAGGTCGAACGAGGAAGACCGATGTCTGTCCGCGAATCGCTTACGGATTGGCTTGGGTAGAGGCTTAGACCGAAGATGCTCATCCAGTGGTGATTCTCCGCGAGCTTCTTCCAAGGTCTCCAACACAGGACCCGTGATGTCTTTGACCGTAGCAGAGGCGATATCTTCGGCTTCCGACCTGCCGTTGGTCGCAATACCCCGTATGCTTTGAAGATATTGATCTGCCGCCGACAATGCAGAACCGTGCTCGCTGTTCCGATCTTCTTCGTTCGGCGGGGACGGATAGAAGAGGGCTTGGGTTATGAGAGGAGAATGGTACGACTCGGAACTTTCCCTGGTAGAAGACGGTAACAAGATGGGACTCTGGTAGCAGCCATAAGCGATACTCGGTTCCGGGGACCCCATCTGCAGGTCACAAGACTCAGCCCGTGGCTCGAAACATTCGGCCTCTGGCTCGGAAGACTCGGACAGATGCTCGTAAGACTCAACCTGTAGCTCGAGCTCTGATCTCTCGACGTCTGACAGAGTTGTGAAGTTCGCGATATCACTAGAAATCTTCTCAACATACGTCTCGATGGAGCGCAGTCTGTCGGCGAGAGCTTGAGATTGGCTCAAGGATTCATAAGCAAGAGACTTATCCTTGTGACCAGCCAGTGCCTGTTCGCCGGGAGTCGGGACCGAAGCTTCCCGGACTTGTATCAACATGATTTTTATATGCTCGAGGTCCTGTTTCAGTTCCAGCTCTGCTTGGGACAAGGGGTTTGCGATGATTTCTGGTTGGTCGCGAGTGATGGATGCGGCGAGCTCTTCGCTGTGTTGTGTGAGATCGTTCTTGTCTTGGGCGGGGCATAGTTTTTCGTTTGAGTCGCAGAGAGTGGTACCATCTACAGCGCTATCCTCCATGACGCCATCAATGGAAGGAATTGACGCGGTCTTTCTTTGTGGTGGCAATAATCCATCAAGAGATGTCCCAGCTTTTCCTGCTGATGAAGTAGGATCGAACAGGTCATCCAACGGCAGATTGGTGCCTGGCATCGGAGATGGTGGACCTGCATCGTGGCTCGTGGGCATGGGGAGGTCATCCGTGTGCTGAGACTTCTTGCGGCTTGCATTGCGCATTCTCCAATGATCGTTGGATGCTCGTCTGGGAACATGAATCGCGGGCAGATCTTCTGATTCACATTCCTTGCTTCGATCCTTGCTGGCAGACTTTGGACGCTTACGGTTCATAATGCGTGACAAAGGCCTCTTCAGAGAGCCACCAGTATGTACGGGAGCATTCTTGAAACCGGAGCCGTCTTGACTGCTATCTTGATCGGTGAAGCCAAACAATGTTCTTGGAGAAAGCGATCCGGACTCGATCTCGAACTGAATTGCTGGGGCTGGGCTTGACGTCTGTGGGATAGGGATTGGCGACGAGCGTCTTGGCGTTGGGGTTGAAGGTTGATCAATGTCACGATCAGCTTGTGCAAGTGGTGACGACTGCTTGCTAGATCTTTTGCTTGTCGGAGTTGCCATCTTTCGAATAGTGCCCAGGCTAAGGCGTTTGAGTGAGTTGGCTGATGAACTCTTGTCTTCTGGAGTTACAGCGTCCGGGCCTGTTGGTGGCTCAGCGGTAGGAGAGTCCCTGGGCGGCAGTGTTTCGAAGAGGGAGCCACGCGTGGCTCGCTTGGAGCTGTTGGTCATGACACGACGTAGCGATGAGGTCGCTCGATGAAGCTTGTGCGGCTCGGCCATACGCTCCTTGACGTGGTGTCGAAGCGAACCGCCTCTGGGGACGTCTCTGGCTTCTTCATTGATGAGCAGGACAGCCTCTTCGTCGTGACTAATTGCCATGTCAGTCGGTGATACTGGACTCAGGTGAAGATGCAGATACTTACGGATCGTTGGTTGATGATGCGCCCCTCATTGTATCAATACTGTTCTTGGCTTTCACAAGCACAGTGTGAGCAAAGCCACCCATGCTTTGACGCCATGTCAAAGTCGGCCGGTCGTTGGACAATGACAAGATGGAATCATGATCTAGATTGCCCTGCAGAGAAGCGGTAGCGGATGGTCGGCGCGTCTTCGAAAAGAGTGGAAGTACCGGGGATTCTTTTGCGGATGGCATTTTGTACAAAATGCGTTGACGAACGATGCTCGAGATGACAATGTGTGGGAATAAGAAGAAGAAGTTGACGAAAGAATGCGTACCTTAGGACGAAGTAAGTAGGACACGGCATGGGATGAAGGAGGAGCATCTCAGTGAGCTGTAGTACTGCACGACGCAGCATTGTGAGAGATACCTGAGGCAGGGGCAGACTGTAGCAAGCGTTTCACCTGGAAGGGGAGCAGGTGACAGGGAATCACTCGAGATACAGTAGCCACGATTTGACAGTGTTCTCAGCGTACCTACCCGTAGCACACGACACTTTGCACGTGAAGGCCGAGACATTGATGGCCATTGACCGACATCACGATTGGGATATATTGATATTTCGAAGCAAGCAGTCAATCCGTGATGCACCGGTGACTGATGTGGTCGACGACAATATTCGTAGATCAATGTGAAATGAAAGGATGAGGTGATTCAAATGTCGCTGTCATGGAGCTCCGCGGTGGGACTTTCAAGTCTTGGCATTTCACGGTCGTTTGACAGCGTCGTAAACATTGAAGCTCACGAATTGAACTTCGAGATATATCTTTTGATAGACACATCCGTTCGCATAACCTCACCTCATCGGAACCCGGAACTTCGACCACATCTGGACGAGTGTGCCAGCTTCAGTCAGTCGTTCTGCGTAGATTCCCAACATGGCGCCGAATAAAACGGCAAAGTCTTTCGACGAGATTATTGAAGAAGGCAAGTAACACTATTCGGTCTACCTACGGAAGCTGTGTTAATTATTTCCAGGCCGCAAGAAGCGTCAGGCAGAGGAACTGGCCCAGAAGATCTTCAGACCAAAGAACAATGATCGCCGGCAGTCAGCACCGTCGGCCGCAAACAGAACCGCATCGCCAGCATTCTCCGCGTCTCTCGCTTCGCGCATGGGTGTGAACAAGCGCTCTACATCCACCGCTTCGCTCAACAACAAACCTGGCTCGCTCGCGTCACGCATCAACAACAATAGCCCCCAGCCAGGACGACTGAACAGGAGAGCGGAGAAGAATGCACAGCGCATAGCAAACGCTGCCGCAAGAGCACATGGACAAATCGCGCAGTCACAAAATGGATTCGCTGCGCGGAGTGGAGGTATGAGTATTGCAGGAGCTGGAGCTGAAGCGGAGATATCGATTCGCGGCGCTGCTGGCCCGTACACAGTGGTGGCACAGAACTTTGCGCCAGGTACCACCGCGGCGGACATCGAGAGTGTGATGCAGCCAATTGGAGGTGACATGGGTGGATGTAGACTGTTGGCATCGAATCCTACCGTCATCGCAGAGATGGTATTCTTGGATCGCGCTGGCGCGGAGAACGTCATTGCGACATTCAACAACAAGAAAGCGGATGGCAGACTACTGTATGTGTATATGAGTACGACCACTGCCCCTGCCAGAGTCCCGATCATGGCCAAGGAGGAGATATTCCAGCCCGCTTTCCCTCCAACCCCCACTGTGGATCAGACGCCGGTCGTGGAGCAGGATACGATGATGGGCATGGAGGTTGATGTGCAAGGCGATCCAGCGCTCAAAGAGGACATCCCTCAATATGAAGCCCCTAGATCGTCAAGAGACGACCGGAGAGACGACGGCAGAGACGACAGGAGGGACGATCGAAGGGACGATAAAAGGGACGTGAGAAGAGACGACAGGGCCTACCGCGAAGATTACAACCGCGGACCAGAGAGAGACCAACGACGCGTGGATCCAGGCTACCAGGATGGCCGCTACGGGTTCGGTGACGCGAGGGGCCCGTCTAGGTATGGTGGACGCGACGATCGCAGGGGTGGCGGTGGACGGGGTGGTGGAGGGTACGGAGGTGGAAGAGGAGGTATGTACTCGGATAACATGGGACAATATGGCGGCGGACGATACAGGTAGTGGCTGTATATCTTAGGGCAGACTTGATGCATCACACAGATACCCGTGCTCTGGAGTCAGTAGATAATGCTTCGATGTAAGGGCGAAGCTGCAGAGGTGGAGCTAGTCATCGAAGTGCTTATTAAAGTTAGCAATGATACCAGATGCGAACCGTCCCCGGTCTACTGTTGTGTGCTACAACATCGTACTATAAACTCATTTAAGTTTCTGCTTTCTCCAGGCGTTCGGCCTTCCATTTCCCCGCAGCGATTTCCGACGATCTTCAGGCACAGCGCCAAGCTGCATGACGCTCTCGGTGCGGAAACCCTCAGTTTCCCCTCTTTCTTCCTCCAAGATCAATAATCAACCTTGTCCAGATCACGATGTGCTCCCCAAATTCCAGCAACCATGTCCGGTAGATTGGCATGAGAAGCTCTGATCTATTAAAGCCTCACATGCAATGGCTGCAGATACAGGTAACGTATGACGTCTAGTAAGTCGATTTCTCCCCATCGTGTCCCATATAACAGTCGATTATCTCCACTCGACCACTTTGCCTTGCCGGCACCCAGTTCCTCCAAGAGGTATTGTTGCTATCACCTCTATTCCGCGCCATGCTACTCCGCTATCAAGTTGCGCTGAGCGCATTGTCAGCAGCGCTTGTTGCAGGTACGCTCTATCGGAACCTTGGACGAGTGCGGTACTAACATCCTCTGAGCGCAAAAACCCCAGTATCCTCCGGCGTTTCCATTACAGCCATCACTTGCTTCCTCCGTGAATTATGCGCCGAGTGTGACGCCTAATATCATGGATCCCACCGCGCCCGATGCGCAGACCGTCTGTCCAGGCTACACCGCATCAAATGTTCAGGAGAGTGCAAGCGGCCTCGAGGCTGATCTCACTCTGGCTGGAAGTGCGTGTAATGTCTACGGCAACGATGTTCAAGACTTGACTCTCTCTGTCGAGTATCAGAGTCAGAGTCGTCTGGCTGTTCGAATTGTTCCCAAGTACCTCGGACCAGCCAACGAATCACACTACATCCTGGCCGAACATCTCACGCCATATCCGTCAGCCGAAGATGGCTGCACCAAGGCCAACAGTGATCTGGAATTCTCCTGGACCAATACCCCGAGCTTTCAATTCCAAGTTGTCCGATCCACTTCGAAAGAGGTTCTGTTCAGTACATACGGGAAGAAGATCATTTTCGAAAACCAATTCTTGGAACTTGCAACGAGCATGGTACCTGACTACAACATCTACGGGTTGGCGGAGAGTATACACAATTTCCGCTTGGGCAACAATTGGACGCAGACGTTCTGGAATGCGTATAATCTGGATAATGACCAAGTCATCGACGCGAACGGACATAGCACACACCCGGTGTACTTGGAAACCCGCTATGGAAATGGCACGTCGACTTCACATGGTGTCTATGCACGCAATGCTCATGGTCAAGATTGGCTTTTGCGTGCGGAAAGTCTGACCTACAGGACTATCGGTGGCAGCTTCGATCTCTATTTCCTCAGCGGTCCGACGCCGAAGGAAGTCATCAGTCAATACCAGACTGGCATCATCAAGACCCCAGTCATGCAACCATACTGGGCCTTGGGGTTCTTCCAATGCAGATGGTATCTAGCAATAGAAAGCGGTTGTTAAGCTTAGCTAATGCGAAACAGGGGTTACCTTAACTGGACCAATCTGCAAGAAGTCGTTGATCTCTATGCCGAGCAGAACATTCAGCTCGAGGGTATGATGAACGACCTGGACTATCTGAATCTCAACCGTATATTCACCGACAACGTCAATTATCCTGCCGATGAAGGCCGTGCGTTCCTGGAAAGGCTACATGCCAATGGGCAATACTATCTTCCGATCTTGGACCCGGATGTCTATGTGCCGGATCCTACAAACGCTAGCGACGTCTATCCTCCGTATGATCGCGGTAACGAGCTCCAAGCCTATATTCGTAATGGAGATGACTGGTATTATGGAGTTGAATGGGATGGCTTTAGCGTCTGGCCAGATTTTCTGGTGCCCCAAGCACAACAGTTCTGGACCGAGCAGTTTATCGAGTTTCACAAGAAGTTGCCGTTTGACGGGTTCTGGCTCGACGTCAGCGACCCTGTCTCGTGGTGTACTGGAAGTTGTGGCGCAGGTCAGCTGAGTTTGAATCCGGTTCATGTACCCTTCGCGTTGCCTGGAGATCCAAACACAAGTATTGCTGTCGACTATAGGTATCCCGAGATGTTCAACATCACCAATGCCACAGAAGCAGCTTCTGCAAGTTCTGCGATGATGTCGCAATCGTCAATGTATCCAACACCGACATTTACACCGACACCTACTGTGGGACGGACTTTGGCAAAGCCTGGTGTCAGAAACATCACGTTTCCGCCATATGCTATCAACAACTTCTTGCCTGGACACAGTCTGCTAAAGCAGGTCATCGCGCCGTACGCTACACACAATGACGGGCCATACAACAGTACCGAGTACGAGTTACACAACTTATATGGTCATTTAAGCGCAAATGCAAGCTACCAAGCATTGACACAGGTCTACGAC
>Ga0268246_10000046_pt1 | contig 137393 bp, 94 predicted proteins | sample AgamicOrSfe_FD_200242 | JGI IMG/M metagenome (GOLD analysis project Ga0268246, IMG submission 200242) | Agave microbial communities from Guanajuato, Mexico - Or.Sf.e (v2) (version 2) | ecosystem: Host-associated > Plants > Phyllosphere > Phylloplane/Leaf | place: Guanajuato, Mexico | collected... | reverse complement strand
AAGCTAATCACTTGTATTATACTGTACTAGAATGTTTAATTACCTATAGCTTTGTAGGCTACAAAATCTGGTAGTAAAATTTGGTATTTTGGTGAGAATTTGGGGGTGTCCGGATAGCTGTTGCAAGTGACTGTACATGTCCCACATTACTATACCTTAGGGGGTAACATGACGTAGCGGCCCGGTTCCTGCGTCACTCGCCCTCTCCCCAGCCACAAGTGACAAAACTTCAATTTCTGACCAGAACTGCAACAATCGCGCAGATCACCCCGCTCCCGGCGTCCATTTGTGGACACTCTGTCGGCATGGAATCCTGTTTCTGCACCTCATGGCACGAAATTCATCGTCGCTTGAGGAAGTTTGTCGCTGCTTTTGGAACGACAGCCGTAACGTACCCTATCCACTGTGCAGGCTTGCTTGCGTCATCTGGGGGTTATGGCAGAGGTGACATGTATATATGATAGCTTTCGCTGCTTGATAGCTTTTCGAGTGAGGATTGTTATTGCATATCTGAAGCCTTTTATCAACAATACAAATCTTCAATCACACTACTACATAATGGACTCTCTGAAGAACGCTGGTCAAGGTACGTTTGCACTTACTGTATCGATCAGTCATTGGAGCAGAGCTATGCAGGCCCTCGATTCTGTTCTCGACTTCCATTCCAAAATCGTGACAAGATCAGAAGACTGATGGCTCATTCTACAGGCCTCGGAAACACTGTCTCCGGTGTCACTGACACTGCTGGCAAGGCCGTCGGCGGCGCTACCGATGGTGTTGGCAAGACTGCCCAGGGTACGTGTCTAGTCGATACTTTCCTTCGGTTGAAAGAGGCATTGCATTGCACTTTACTGACACAGATCAGGTGCTGGCAAGGGCGTCCAGGACACCACCAAGGGCGCTGGTGATACCGTCAAGGGAGCCACTGGCGGTGCCTCTGACAGTGGTGCCTCGGCTACCCCGGGTGGACCAAACCACCTTGGTCTTTCCGAGTAGATGTTGCTCGCTTGGAAGATTGGTTATGATGAAAGGGGTGTAGCATCGAGTAGCCGGTATACTTTATGAAATGATTGCTCGCCCAATGCTGATTGTCTTGTTTCGTGCATGTCTACATACGTTCGTGAGTTCTTTCGCTGCAAAGACCATGCCTAGCACATGTATTTGCATAGCACAGTACAGCCCGACCTACTCATGCTTCCATTCCGGCTTCTTCTTATTCGCAAACGCCTCCATACCGATCTTCTGATCCTGGCTACCAAACAGCCCATGGAAAACCCTCCTCTCAAACTCCAAACCCTCCCTCAACGGCAGCTCCTGGCTCTTATTAACGACCTCCTTGGCCGCCTTGACCGCAATCCTGCTGTACCCAGCAATCTTCTCCGCCGTCTTCAACGCGCCCTCAACACACGCGTCCGCATCATCAAAGACCTTGGCCACCAGCCCCCACCTCTCCGCCTGCTCACCCGAGAACATATCGCCGGTCAGAATCATCTCCATAGCCTTGCTCTTGCCCACCGCCCTCGTGAGCCGCTGACTGCCTCCGGCGCCCGGCACGATGCCCAGCTTGATCTCCGGCTGCCCGAACTGCGCGCTCTTGCTCGCGTAGATAATGTCGGCCATCATGGCCAGCTCGCAGCCACCGCCTAGCGCATAGCCGTTCACGGCGCTGATGATGGGTTTCTTGACGCGGATCATCTCGGACCAGCTCTCGATGAAGTCGGAGCCGTAGGCGTCGGCGAAGGTCTTGGGCGCCATCTCTTTGATGTCGGCGCCGGCCGCGAAGGCTTTGGCGCTGCCGGTTAGTACGATGCAGTGGATGCTGCTGTCGCTGTCGCAGGCCTTGAGGCAGGTGTTTAGGTCGTTGATGAGAGGTGTGAAGAGCGCGTTCAGCGCTTTCGGTCGGTGCAACGTTATTTGTCCTACGCCGGGCCGCGGTGTGCTGAATTGGATGTGCTCGTAGGTGTGTGAGGAGGGGGTCGAGTAGCTGTGGTGTTGAATGCGGGTCGTGGGCGTGAAGGCTGATGGGACGCGGCTTGCGCGCCGTGAGAGGAGGGTTGGGAGGCGGTTCATCTTGTAGAAGCCTTCTGAGTCTGTACAATGCTGAGGCAGAACTAGGGGACAGTGTGGTATATATCAATGGCTACAGACGGCCGAATGGTTCAACAGTAACGTAACAGCCGAGGGAACCTGAAAGTCGGAGCATCTCCAGTCCGTCGTCATTCGTGGGGAAAGCTTGAGCGCTAAAGGACCGACCCGTCCCAGCCGCGTGTTTTGCCCCTGACTTGGCAGGTTCAGGCGAGAGACAAAGGCGGACCCTGGATGGAAACCGATGAGCTGGCGTCAAAAGTGCAACTGAACTCGACCCAAACAGACTATCGATTGTCTGGCATCTGTCCTCTTCTGCAACAACCGCGTCGACGATACCCATTCTTCTTGTCAGTCAATCGACAGTTGAACGCGCGCAGACTCTTCCGACCAAAGTAAACGACCGCCACACTTCCAACATGGATCAACCAGAGCCAGCAGACAGCCCTTTCTCCGCCGTGAGCACGCAGGCTACCAAATACGGTCGGGTACGTGATATCGAGTATTGCATTGGCGCAAGAGGAAGACACAAGAGCCTTCGTCACTGCGAGTTATGAAAAGTACGCGCAGTTGCTGACATTGTTACAGATATACCAGGCCTATCTCGACAAGTCCGTCCCCTTCACCACATATCGCTGGATCGGCACAGGAGTCGTCTTCCTCCTCTTCGGCCTGCGCATAATCTTCGCGCAAGGATGGTATATCGGTACGTCAGACGGTCGCCTCATATCACCTCCCACCCTACAATCCGTTCAAACATAACAAGAGCCGGACACGCATCACCGCACGCAGAAGAGACCACCCGCTAACCCCCCACAGTCGCCTACTCCCTCGGCATCTACCTCCTGAACCTGTTCCTCGCTTTCATAAGCCCCAAATTCGACCCCTCGCTAGAAACCGACGAAGGCATGGAAGAAGGCGGCTCGCACCTGCCCACCAAGTCGAACGAAGAGTTCAAGCCATTCGTGCGCCGGCTGCCCGAGTTCAAGTTCTGGTACGCGGCGACGCGCGCCGTCGTGCTGGCGTTCTGTTGCTCGTGGAGCGAGATCTTCAACCTGCCCGTCTTCTGGCCCGTGCTGGTTTTCTACTGGTTCATTCTCGTCGTGCTGACCATGAGGAGGCAGATTCAGCACATGTTGAGTGAGTTCATATGCATCTTGGGCCCCCCGATTGGCAGAGAAAGAAAGAGGCTGACAGTTGCCACAGAATACAGATATGTACCGTGGGATTACGGAAAGCGTCAGTTCAAGGGCGCGAAATAGTTGTTCCACTCGACTCCTGGGCGCGGCAATCGTTGAGAGGTGTGGGCTGGCCAAGCAGATGTTGGTTGTATGTGTCACTCACGCTTCTGGTTGGGGAAGTCAATAGATGGAACGACAATGGATTGTACGGTTGATGACTGCGGCTTCTGCATTGCGTACGGCGCATAGGGTACAGGTCAGGGATACGAGGAGTCAGAATTCACATGCTGTATGAATCACCATAAATGACGAGGTCCGCCAACTTGTACATGCTACCTCCCAAAACGATTTATCTATCCGCCAGCTGAAGTCTTCTACCACCCGGGCCCAGTCCGATTTTCCATGATTACTTTCTACAAAAGCCGGTCCTCTCACAGAACACGGTATTGACTGGTGACATGGTTGCAACTAAACTAACTCGCGTTGAAAAGATCGTCTCATCTATAAACATCGCAATCAAGGACTAACGAACAGATCCTCCGACACAGGAAATACATCAAATAAACGAAACAACCTCTCGCTCCTCGCCTCCGATGCAACTGCACGACCAGCGCAGCAGCCACCGTTCTCAACGCCCTCACTCACTCACTTACTCCCTCAACTCATCCCCTACAAAAACCTTCTGCCAGCCTTCTTCTCTCTCAGCGCCCTCTTGACCCTCTCATGCACGTCCATGGCCACGGCAGCCTCCTTCTCCCCCTCGTACTCACCAATCAGGTAAGAAACCCACTCGAGCAGATCCTGCAGCGACATGTCGCGAGGGAGCGGCTTCGACGGCGTGCTCAGCGACGGGTAAGCGCTCGGGGCCGCGGTCGGGAGCGCGGTCGCGATCGTGCTCGTGAGCAGAGACGCTGGCAGGGCGGTTGTTAGGTTCGCGAACGGAGGAGAGAGAGCGTTGGTGGTGGTGGCGGCCGCAGCTACAGCGTGTGCCGATCCCTCATGCTCGCCTTCGTATTTGCCGATCAGGTACGAACACCAGTCGAGGAGGTCCTGCAGCGACATGTCGCGGGGAAGTGGCTTGGATGGCGTGCTTAGCGATGGGTAAGCGCTTGGGGCCGCGGTCGGGAGCGTGGTTGCGATGGTGCTAGTGAGCAGAGACACGGGCAGGGCGGACGTCAGATTCGCAAGCGGGGACAGCTGGCTGGTGGTGTTGGCGAGCGGCGTGATGGCAGCAGCGAGATAGCTGGAGGTTGAAGCAGCGAGGGTCTTGTTGAGAGACGCGGTCGTCGCGTTGGCGAATAGTGCGGCCGAGCTAATAGGGACTACAGTGCTTGTAGAGATAGTCGACGTAGCAGTGTAAGAAGTGGTGATCACAGATGGAGTGCTCAAGACAGTGGTAGATCCAGAAGTGGTCAGAGTGTGGCCGACAGGGCAAGTCGTGATGGTCTGTCTAACAATTTCGGTGGTGTAGACCTCTAGCACAGTGGTGTATGGAACAGCAGAAGTGCTAGCCGGGCTAACCGGAGAAGAGAGAGTAGCGTTTGGGCCAAGGGCGACGACGGTTGTCAGTGGTGCTGGAAGTGTGGTGTTGGATGGTGCTGTCAGGTTGCCCTGACCACCTGGACCAAACATAGACACTGGTGAGACTGCCGAAGACGAAGGAAGCGAGGTGATATAGGTGGTCATGCCAGTAGGAATGAGAGAGCTGGAGATGACGGTGGAACGGGCTGGGCAGTTTGTGACTTCTGGTCCGCAACTGGTAACGGTGACCTGCTGGGTGCTGTAAAGAGTCTCGGTGAGAGTCTCGGTGATCGGACCAGATGGGGCAGATGTTGTGGCCGGGCTTGCCTCTGAAGAAGAGCTGTTGGCGGCTGGTGTGATGGCAGCCGCAAGGGAGCTAAGGCTGCGTGTCGTGTTGCTGGACTTGTGTGTTGCGTTGTAGCCTGCAAAGGCTGTTGCCGCGAGGGTCGTGTTGAGAGGCGCGGTCGCGTTGGCTGGTGTAATGGCGCCGGCAAGGGAGCTGACGGTGCGTGTCGTATTGCTAGACTTGTGGGTTGTGTTGTAGCCTGTGATGGCGCCGGCAAGAGAGCTAATGGTACGTGTCGTATTGTTGGACTTGTGGGTTGTGTTGTAGCCTTTGGAGTTTGTGGCCGCGAGGGTCATGTTGAGAGGCGCGGTCGTATTGGCTGGAGCAACAGCGATGAGGGTCGTTGGTGGTGCTGGGAGCGTGGTGTTGGATGGTGCCGTCAGATTGGCCGGTGTGATGGCTCCAGCGAGGGAGCTAATGGTGCGTGTTGTGTTGCCGAATTTGTGGGTTGCGTTGAAGCCTGCGAAGGCTGAGGCTCGCGCGAGCGTCATGGTCGAGACGGACGACTTGCTGGTGCTGGACACGGCTGCGTATTCGGTCATGACGGGGCCAACTGGGCTAGTGGAGCCGGACGCGACCGTAATTGTCTCTCGGATGGTTGCGGTCTGGGTCTCGGTTTGGGTCTGGATTTGGGTCTCGGTTTGGGTGATTGTAACGGTAAGCATCGAGCCTGAAATGGCACCGACGGCTGTGTTGCTTGCACCAGGAGCGCCATAGGCAGTCTGAGTAACAGTCACAGCTTCGCTCGGGGTTTCGGTAATGGTGACCGTGAGCATCGATGCTGGAATGGCACCGACAGCTGTGCCGCTTGGCGAGCATGCACATGTGGAAGCGTCGACAGCTGCCTTGGTGGTAAGGCCTTGAGCGGACACTGTGGCGGCCATACCGGCCACGGACCAGATAGCGTAGGACTTCATGTTGGTTTACGAATGTGTAGTGCTTCTTAGAGAATGGAACAGATCGTCAACGACCAATAGCAACCCGTGCTTGAAAAGAGTGAAAGAAACGAATGTAGATGGTCACAGACCGAAATGAGCGTGACTGCGTGTTAGAAGCCTTTGTTGAGGAGAGACAGGTAGATAGCGAGGGAAAATGTGGTTGATATAGAGCCTACCTTTCTTCACCCTCTTCACATGCATGGCCTTCAGGGCGGCCGACAAAGTCATGCTTTGATGGTTTCAAGTACGATCGGTAACAACGTCCATCTTCTGGGCGTAGTCGATGCGTGCAGTGTTGCATAAAGGTGGAGCAGTCGTTGCTGCAGACTCTCCCGTTCCTTGCAGAAAACGGAGCTGTGCGGGACGATGGGCTGGCCAGATTGGCGGCCGGCATTGGTTCCCTCGTCACAGGGGAAGGCAGCCACCGCGTCAAGGTGAGTTTCTCATCACTGGTGGAACATGCTCAGGGTATACGGCAAGGATTCGGCGAAATGAAGGGTATAGGGGTTGAGACAGAGCGCGAAGAGTAGCCTGATGGGTGTTGATAATTGGTGCGAGAGGTGTTTCAAGTCAGGAGTGCCAACCTTATTCCGCGAAGCACGTTCGAGGAGTGCCAAGACTTGCTAGCCTCAAACTTCACCTCTTCTGTTTACTTAGGTACTATGTAATGCATGCAGATTCATCGACTACGTAGTGCACTCTTTCTACTACGGATGTCTCTGTGTGAGGCAGGTTGAATCGAAGATGCCTCCTTCCGTCGCAGAATTGTCACACCTGACCAACCCGCTGGCCTCACCCGAACAGTTGACCATTTCTGCGTCTCAACTGGATGGTGTACCTGCAGATCTCGAAAGGTCGATCAAATATGCTTCGCAAAAGCTTATGCAATCTGCGGGCATTCTTCTCCGCCTACCGCAGGAGATCATCGCCGAAGCCATTGTGGTCTACACGCGGGTTTGGGTCGGAGCAGAAGGGGCCAGTCTCTTGCAACATCAGACACTTGTCAGTCGAGCTCACACTATGATGTAGTATCTATCGTTTGAAGTACTGATATCGCTTCAGGATGTTGCTGCTGCTGCGTTCTATCTTGTGTGCAAGCCGAGTGCCTATCCCATCACGGCCAGACAGGTTTTGACAGTATTCCGATATCTTGAAACCACCGGAAGTCACGATCAACCCGATTCGAAAGATGACGATATTGATGCGGAAGCATGTTTCATGTCCGAAGGCTCATTTCAGATCGAACGCACGCGACTCATGCGAACTGAACTTGAGATACTACGATTCCTAGGCTTCCAGACACACGTGACTCTGCCTCATGCTCTGTGCATCATTTATATGCAGACACTCGAATTCGTCACAGCGACTTCTGGGCATGAGCTAGCCAACCGAGCATGGGCTCACCTCAACTCAAGCTTGTTCAACCCACAACTTTTGTACCTCACACATCAGCCTTACGCTCTCGCCACGGCGGCGATCTACCTGGCTGCCAGGGAGGTCGGTACGAAATTACCAGAGGTCGAATGGTGGGAGATCTTTGACGTGGATCGAGAAGAACTTGGATTTTTGGTTCTTGCTTTGAACAGTATGGCCAACTTCGCAGAGAAAGAGGCTCACGATTGGAAGGGCAGGAAAGTCCCAACGTCATTCGACGACATCAAAGCAGAAATCGAGACTGGTCGAATGCTGCAATCGCAATCGAACGGCATAGGCGAATGAAACGGCATAGGCGAGTGATGCTCGCTTAGTTACTGCCTACTAACACTACTGTGACGGTAGTCGTAGTGCCATCCATCCCTGGTCAAGTCCGCTCTCACTTGGTAGTTGGCCTCGGCATCTTCGACAATCTGCATGTCGAGGTCGGCCACGGCCATACCTTCTGCATAACTTCCGATCTTGACGATTGGTCCGACGTACGGAGCACAGACTTGTGACAGCCCTACGTATCCTTCTCCACTCGGGCCTCCGGCATTACAGAACACGACGGCTACGACTGTTAGTTTGGCTTGTACGAGGCAAGTTACAAGTGACGTACCACAAGTGTTCTCGTAACATCTACTTGTAATAATGGAGTCGAGGAACAAGGCTTCGGAGGCAGGGTTGTGAGCACGACCTTCTTGCGTGGCGTCGGTATGCAGCCAGAAGGTAGGAACGATGATGATCTTGGCGTCTTGCACGATCATCTCTCTGAAGGCTTCTGGAAATGCCAGGTCCCAACAGATCAACATTCCGATCTTGCCGAGAGGCGTATCAAAGACTGGATGAGAGTCTCGTGCTGAGGAAGTCAAGTGACCACGTTCGATTGAGCCCCAGAGGTTCTTCTTGACATACCTGCCAGCGATATCACCATTGTTGTCAATGAAGTAGGCAACGTTCAGTAGACGCTCTCCGGCTTCATTTTCTTCGCCTTCCTCAACTCCAGTTTTGTCGATTGATGTATCTGTGTGCAGCTCAACAATCGTTCCAGGTACTATGCAGATGTCGAGCTCTTTGGCCAGAGCACAATATTTGTCGAGATAAGTCTTCCATTGTGCAGCCGCGTCACGAAATTTGGAATCAGTTGGTACCCAGCCCGCGAGGTGGTATTCGGGCAAGACAGCCAAGTTCGCGCCTTGAATTGCAGCTGCTCTGATGAAGTTTTCGGCTTTCTTGTAGTTCGTTTCGACTTGTAATGGCTGTATTCATGATCAGCTACTATCGATGCGTGGCGTGCGCGATTGCCTGAGCTGACCACTGGGTAGAGCTGCACTACTGCAACTTTGTAAACAGGTGCCATGATAGGTAATGGACGGTGGTGCACAGCGATTTCTGAAATGAGTGGACGGAGACGGCTGGAAGTCAACGCAGAGGAAGAAAAATATATACCTATCTCAGATAAGCAGCCTTGCGATCTATCTTACGATCATTATCAGGTGTTCTGTCATGTGGTGACTGCGTGACAAGTGAGCGACCCCTCCTCTCCGTCCTCTCCGTGGCCTGCCGATTTGGGAAGCCACCGAATTCCGACAGTCCTCTGCTCTCGTTCCCCACACTCCGAACATTTTCGCTTGTGCTCAATTGAAATTGTACGCACCGTATCAACGACAAACTGTAGTGACACCAGGATAATCACCGCTATACCGACGCGCACTCAATCAACACACACGCATACGCGCAACACACTTGGATTTGCCCAACATGAGTTTGCAATCGGTGCAGGCGAGATACCAGCAAGGCGCGCCCGAGCGCGTGGCCGCTGACGACTCGGATGTCGAGGAGGAGGCCCTTGCCAACGACTACAGGGAGCAGGTTCAATACGAGGAGGATGGTTATGATGACGATTTGGAGAGAGTTCCATCAGGCGGCGCACCAGATATTCAGGCACAATTACAAGCCGCGGCGCAACCTTTGGAATACGGCGCTTCCCTCGAATTGAAGATTGCAAGTTACGACAGTTACTGCAACCTTTTCCACTACATTTTGAACTCGGACGGACCAGTCGACCTCGAGACACCATCGGTAAGGAAGAGATGCTAGAGCATGAAGAGATGCTAGAGGTGGCCGTTCTTCAGAACTAACAGCACGCAGTTCTTCTGGGCCTGGGAAGTCATTGACGAATTCATCTACCAATTCAACACATTCTGCAGCTACCGCCAAAAGGTTGCTCTTAAGCAGGACAACGACGAGGATCTGACAGTATTGCGCGAGAACCCAAGCACATGGGGCTGCTACAGTGTCTTGAACGTCCTCTACTCCCTCATCCAACGATCACAAATCAGCGAACAACTCGCCGCAAAGAAGAGAGGAGAAGATGGAAACGCAGTCGCTGGTGAATACGGCCTGCGACCACTATACCAGATGCTCGGATACTTTTCCATCATCGGTCTTCTCCGAGTCCACTGTCTTCTTGGTGATTTCTCACTGGCTCTCAAGACCCTGGACGACATTGAGTTGAACAAGAAGGCCATGTTCGCGCGTGTCATGGCCGCCCACTTCTCAACCTACTACTACATTGGTTTCTCCTACATGATGATGCACAGATACTCTGATGCCATCCGCATGTTCTCTCACATCCTCCTCTTCGTCTTCAGGACAAAGAACTTCCAGAAGAACGCCCAATACGAGACCATCGCCAAGAAGAACGACCAGATGTTGGCTCTTCTCGCCATCTGCGTTGCTTTCCAGCCCACCAGACTCGATGACACCATCCACACCGCTTTGAGGGAGAAGTACGGCGAGCAGCTCACTCGCATGCAAAGAGGTGGACCAGACGCTCTCCCAATCTTCGAGGAGCTCTTCCGTTCATCCTGCCCCAAGTTCATTGCTCCAACCCCACCAGACTTTGACAACCCATCTATCAACATCGACCCAATCGACCACCACACTGCCGTCTTTATGGAGGAGGTCAAGAACAACATGTACAGCCCCATGATTCGCAGTTACCTCAAGCTCTACACCACCATGGATGTCAAGAAGCTCGCTGGATTCTTGGAGGTCGATGCCGAGACTCTCCGCAGCTACTTACTTGTCAACAAGCAGAGGAGCAGGCAGGTCAGGCACAACGACGGTGTTCTTTTGGATGGAGACGTCGTCAACTCGAATGATCTCGACTACGCTATGCAAGGTGTAAGTGCAGTAGACCCCTTGGATATGAACCAGATTACCAGATAGAAGGCATGCTAACGTTCTTTTTTTCCACAGGATTTGATTCACGTTTCCGAGGCAAAGGTTGGCCGTAAGCTTGTTGACTGGTACCTCAGGAACCTTTCCAGGACCTACTGAGCGAGATTCCCTCAACGAGATACCCTACGATCTCTGAAGTATGACAATCTACTGAACGACTTTGCATGCTCGCGTTCCTCAGATAGCTTGCTCAGGCAGATGAACGCGCTCGCTGGGAATGAACCAGCGTCAGATCAGCACAACGAGAGGCGGAGTCACCTTTAAAGTGGTCGAATAGAACAGCTACGCACTGCCAGGACCGGTTCAAAGCTCCATACGACAGTAGCGCGTCAGATCCTCTCAGAGGTGCATAGAGATGTAGAACGAAAAGAATTCCTATCAAATCATACTGCAAGTTTGGTATGACATCAACTGCTGTTCCTACCTTACAGACCGTCGGCCGTACCTGAGCTCGCTGAGCAAGGCAGAATGTTGATCTTCCCCGCATTTTGACACGTGAAACAATTACAACTCCAAGTCACGTCACGTCACGTCCCTTCCCTTGTTACACCATCTTTTCTTCTACAACAACTTCGAACAAAGACAACCGTGGTACGATCGACTCCGTGCGACGAACCTCTTGATTTCCGCGCAGCTCCTTAGTATTAAGATAGTTGCCGCTCTACCGTAACGACTCCCCACGATCAAACTCGAAACCCCTGCCTTCTCCCTCTCTTTACGCAAACATGGCTCCAGATCTCAATTCGATACCCTCTTCGCCTAGCCAACAAAGGCAGCTCTTGTCACAGCAATCGTCAACAGCTTCTTCGAGGCGATCATCTCACAATATGCCCCCTCCAATTGCGCCTGCATCCTTTCACAGTTCGACAATGTCTGGCAGAGATCAATCCGCCATACCAATTCGACACCCACGACCACTGACCGCTACAGAGTTGCATCTGGAGGTTGAGAAAGAGCAAGAAGCGGTGGTATGTTGTATTCTTCATCGGCCTGGTGGACTGGTAGACTGACCACGCCAGGTGAATCGTCTCACGCGCGAACTCTCCGCCCTTCGAGCCCAACACTCTGCCTCAGTCGCCAGCAACACGTCTCACTCAAGCGCAACAAGTACAGCTCTGATTGACCCAGCAGACCCGAATCCGAACCACCAGATCACTGGTCCTACCCACCCAACGCCGTCTCGGCGACACCGATCGTCCTCCTCGGTGTCAGGTCGAAGCATGACAACTCCTTCTACCAGCACAGGTACCGCCAGCAACACCGCAACACCCCACCTACTTCCCACAATAGGGCAATCGCAAGCCTCGGCCGCCCGCGCCGCCGCCGCAGGAGCAAGTACAGGAACAGGTAGCCTGAGCCGGCAGCCCTCTGTGAGCGGACCCAGTGGCACCTCGACCCCCTCACAATCCACATCCTTCACCTCACAACAAACCTCATCGACATACGCGAACCCAGGAAGTCCGTCACTCTCATCACCATCATCCGCCTTCGCCCAGCCCGCAATGGCGTCAATAAGCGGCACCCTAGCCAACTCGCCCACGACGAACGCATGGGAGAACGCAGAGCGCGCGCGGGCCGAGCTGGAGATCGTGAGAGCGGAGAACGAGGGCCTGAGACAGCGGATCAAGAGCCTGGAACGGGCGCTGCGGCAGAGGCGGGAGAGCGGAGACGCGCAGACCACGGGACAGGGACAGGGACAGGGACAGGGGCAGGGAAATGGATCTATGCGACCTACCTCGCGGACGAGGGAGAGTAGCGAGTCTAGGAACGGCGGGCGGAGTGGTGCGGGGTATGGCTATGGTAGTGAAGGCCGTGTCGGGGCGTGGGCGGCGGGGACTAGTGTTGCGGGACCGAGGGAGAGGAGTGAGAGTCAGAGTACTACTGCTAGTAGTCGGCGCGGACCCGTTGGGGAGGATCGTGATGACGTTGTCAAGGTTGGTGAGAGTGCTGGTAATGCTGGGTTGAGATAGAGGGCAGAGCAACAAGGGGACGGAGAGATGTGATGATGAATGAGTATGGTTTATGACTTATGGCTTGACGAGACGAGACGAGACGAGCCAGCGAGGCGTCCGGCGCCCTAGTATCCAGTGAAGAGACAGGCAAAAAATATAATTCATAATCTTCATGTCAAGAAACCGCCGCTATGCATACACGAACCCTCCATCTCAGTCTTCTCAGCCTTCTCAGCCTTCTCACAAGGAACGACATTCACGCAGGAGCCATCATCCTCCCGTTGACCACACCAGCCGTCCCACGATACCCTCTACCGCCCACTTCCCCCATCACTTCCCCTTTCCAACACTCCGAATAGTAACCCTCTCCCCCTCCCTCGTCCAGCCAACGCCCATGCTGACCAACTCCTCCCAGCTAGCCTCAGTAGCCCGTTCCAGAAACCCGACCTCGAGAACATGATACGCCCGACCCAGCGCCTTGAGCGCACGCAACCTCATCGCATCAACCGCAAACCCCATGACCGCCCTGAGGTACCCATCCACAACCCTCCTCAGCCCAAAAAACGCCACCCAGTCCCCCGCGACCAGCGCGGCGAGGACTCCATCGACCCTGGCATCTCGCGCCGCTTCCGACCAGCGATTGCGCAGCTGCAGAGCGTCGGAGAGGCGGTTCTGTCGACACGCGAGGTCGAGGATCAGCGCGTGGACCACGTCGCGGAGTTCGGGTGACGGCAGAGGGTTTGACGGATGGATTCTGTGCAGCAGGTGCGTGAGGGTCGGCAGGTAGGAGGACCAGTCGCGCACGAGCAGGGTCGATTGCGCGATGAAGATGTAGGCGCGTTGAGCGAAGAGGTCGGTTCGTGAGGTTGCGGTGAGGGATTCGCGCAGTTTGCGCATCGAGTGGGTCAGGAGCTCGAGCTCGGTTCTTTGGGACGGTGTTATTGTGCCCTGAGGTGGTGGTGGTGATGGGTTGGACGACGGTTGTGAGGGAGTTGGGTCTGCTGGTGATGATGGTTGTGTCGTTGTTGAACTTGATAGAGCGCGTAGATCGAGGGGCGCGGCGACGTGTAGTTGATTGAAGAGCTTGCTCAGGTTCTCGCTGCCGCCGCTCGTGGCGCAGAAGGCCATATATCGGTCTGCGATCTTCTTGAAGTAGGATTCTTGGGCTTTGGGGTCGTTTAGTCTGTGCTGTGTCAGTCCTTGAAGGTCGAAAGGGGCGCAGGTATTGGTGGATTGCGTACCTCGTCTCTCCCTTAGATGGTAGACCGTAGACCTCCAACGGATCGGTTGCTGGAGCCCTCAGTCGTCCCCATGCTCCTGATGGTGTTCGTTTGGCTGATGGTCGCGATGTGGATGTCGTCGTCGGCACGGATGAATCGGAGGAGGTGCGTGATGGAGGAGCACCGCGAGTGTTTCGGCGCATCGTGAATGGGTTCTTTTGGCTCAATGGTCTTATAAACGCGTTATGGCATGATTGGAATGTTATTGCATTTGGTGCCGGTCGAGGGACGTTATAGCGCATACGGTAGTCGTCACAGTAAGGCGTGAAGTGAGTAGGACGTCAAGTGACACCCGGCTCGAGGAAAGCGCGTTCGACACGCTTCACGGTACACTCGCGCCAGCTATGCTCAACGTTATACGGAACGTCCTGTGACGTGCATGACCATTGAGATCTCCGTTTACACAATGAGAAGATGTTTACGGTTGGTACACGAACATCCCGCAATGGACGTGTTCTGCTGTGGCCTGAGCTGGTAGGATGGGAGCATGGGTACCTGAATCGCCATCAAAACACGACAAGCAATCATCACAAGCATCAAAACTCTGCAACAATAAAAATTACACCAACATGTAGCAGATGAACAGGGATTGAATGAACTCAGGTAATCTCATCAACAACGAGGTTTGGCATGTTCTATTACATATTCGCCCTCGACTCATCTCTAGAAAGAAAGGCATCGATTCCACGCAAGAATGGTCGTTTACTCTCTCGTCTCTTTGCAAGAAGGAAGACGGACCAGAAATGCATAATTCAAAAGGAATGTCGGTGATGTATCTGTCTGTCCTACAGAAACGCCCGCCCACGCACCGCACCAGACCATGCAAAGGATCATCAGAGACGACCAAAAATTCCACCGTTTCATTTCGCTTTAACCAAAACGATCAAGCAGCTCGTGTCTTGGCAACCGAAAGACTAGGCTACTTGTTCGTCTTTTTGATCTCAGTCGCCCATCCCTCGATTGCCTCGCCCTTGGTCCCTACCTCGATCGGCAGCTGCTTGCCCTCCATACCCTTGGTGTCTTCCAAGAAAGCATGATTCGCCATTCCTCCAGCATTCGCGCGCTCCGACGGCAAAAGCTCCAGCATGGGCAGGAGCAGCTCACTGATCTTGACCGCTTCTTGTACTCCGAAGTGGTATTTTTCCCGCAACACGTCGGGGAGGGCCCAATGTCTCAGCCTATGAATGTTGCGCAGCTCGTTTTTGCGGTTGAAGATCTCTTGTGACCATTTGCCGGATGTCGCGAGTGTTTTGGGGAATATGCCCAGCAACTCGATCATTTGTGCGATGTGGTCGTCGTCTTTGCCATACTTAGTGCCCGATTGAGGATCGAAGAGGTAGTCTCCTGTGATCAACTCGAATACCTGGTTGATGTCAGTACGTTTAAACAACGGTAGGTGAAGACGATAAACTGACCATACACGACATGCTCCACACGTCTGTACTCGCGCCCCACTTTGCGCCGAGAATGACTTCTGGTGATCTGTACTGTCTTGTCTGGATATCATTTGTGAAATGGTGGTTAACCCAACACGCGTTGCCGAGATCTGCGATTTTGACCGAGATGGTGTCGATAGCAAAATCCTCGGCCATCTTGGTGGGTGATGTGCCTTCTTTGCTCGACGAATTTCCGAGGTCCATACCAGAAACGTTACTTGCAAGAATGTCCCTAGAACTACGATCAGTTCGTAACGCCTCATACTTTGGCATCGGTAGTCCACTTACGCAGTCTTTTCTCGTTGTGCTTGTACTTCCTGCTCCTGCTGCTGCTGCTGCTCCTCCTCTTCCTTCATCTTGATGCCCAGGCTTTCCCGCATGGATAGCGAGAGCGATGAAGCGTTTGCCGGGGTACCTGCTGCACCACTCATCTCGACATTATTGTCTTTTGAGACTGGGCTCATACCCGTCACGTTACTGCCTTGCTGTGCCTGGCTCAAAACCTTGTTCAAGCTCTGTGTGCTGCCACCAAAGTTGTTGAGATCCGTCTGGCTGAAGCTCGCGTTCAACGGGCTTGGCAATGGCTGACTGCCTGTGATAAGTGTGCGCCTCCTCCTTCGTCCGTTCCTCGAGTTGTCCTTGGTATCTTTTGATGGTTCCTCCTTCACATACTGCTTCACGATCTGCTCGACGTCGCCAATCTCGATCAGGACGTTTTCCGGCTTGAGATCAGTGTGAATGATGCCGCATTCCCTGTGGAGATAATCGAGACCGAGAAGAACTTGTTTCGTAATCTGCTTGACCAAAGGCATCGGAATACCTCTGTGGTTCCAGCGCTTGATCAATCCTAGTAGATTCTCCCCAAGAACTTCAAAGACCATGCAGACGTGCATACCGTGTGGACCCTTGTGATTAAACGAGTCCAGCAGACTGACGACGTGCTTGCGACCGGGGTGATCTGGTCTAGCTTGAACGACCTTGTTGAGGAGCTTGATCTCATCAAGGGCAGTTTCCGTGTAATGCGCGGCGGATCGCACAACCTTGAGAGCTACGTGTTTGCCCGTGGCATTGTCTCTCGATAACCAGACGGTCGAAAAATGGCCCCATCCAAGTTTGCGAATGATTGTGTATTTTCCGTCGTTGTATTGTTCGCCAATCTGTACTGGATGGTATCCACCCTTGCAGTAATCCTCCGAGTCCTCCTCGTCTGCCGTGTTTTCGGGTTCGTCGACCGAAGAGTCGTCGGAGTCGGGCGAATGCGCCATTTCGTTGGCGTAGGCTGAGGCTGGTTTTTGGTGATTGAGAGGAGAGTTGGTATTCGAGGTCGATCCACTGTTGCGCGACCGACGAATTAGCGGGGAGTGCACTGACTGACGTGACGTCTATCTATGCAGTGTGCAGCGTGCAGTACAGCGTAATAATATAATACAATGCGATGCGATGCGCTGCGGTTGTTGCGATGGTACCTGAGACCAAAGACGACGAAGACGATATGTATACAGAAGACACTGTGGTTGTAACCGATGGGCGTAAACTTACGAGTCGTCTGCGGCTTTCTGTCCTTCGGTTGTGATTATAGGCTTCAGTTCCTGCTTTCTCTTCTTCTTTTGACTGCCGCTGCCATTCCCATTATTTGATGACACTACAGCCTTTGCCTTCGCTACGGCCTTCTGTTTCAGGTCTGAGGCTCCATTCATATCGTAGGTGTGTATCGTTGAAAGATTGGAAGAATTGAAATGGTGGAGATGGAGTGACTGAGTGACTGGAGCGGAGGTTCCAATTCCGGTTATTCTGACAGAAGCTTGGAGCGGATGACGATGTCTAGTATTGAAAGGTCGCAAAGAATATCGTCAATCATCGAACTCGGCAATGTAGTTACTGGTGAAGGCCAGGCGACCTCAGAGTGATGCGACAGTGTGAGGTTCAAGATGCAATTGCAGAGGTGGCTGGTGACGCGCTCGAGTCCTTGATTTGCGGCCGGAGAGTCAAGCTTGGATTGGACAAAGGTAATTTGATTTTGATGTGCCCTGATGTCTTCAAAAGGCTCACCTCAAGCTTGGCGACCGTCGACAGTTAAGGTAGTTCTGCAACTTCGCTTTCATGCAGCAGAAGCTTCTCTGTTACATGTACTACAGATTGGCAGATCCTATATCGAAACGATGGGTAGAAAGACCGTTGGAGGCAGACGGTCGTAGGATGCAGATGCAGGACATGGCGTCAGACCGCCAACGCTCCCAGTGACTCGGAAACTGTACAAAGTCGATCGACCAATGCCATTGCAAAGCACGGTATCTCTATGGGAGCCCGACATTAACTTCCCTGCAATACGATTTACATCATGCACAACCAGAGCCAATCTTGAAAGAAGGATTCTCGCGTTCAATTCTATACTACATAAAAGGGTTCCAGTCCAGTTGGTCATCGTTAAATGCAAGCAGTCTCGGCCCATCAATCAGCCCTCATGACCAAGAAGACCAAAGCCCTCTCTCTGCACATCGCTGATCCATCGTCCAGAACCCTTTTTCCCATCAGTAAACTCCAACCACCCACTGTTCCCGTCATCAATGAGAGATATCATGATAAAAACGAACGCCGCGCTTTTTGATGCATCGTGTGGAACGTATCAACGCCCTTCGAAGCCTTGAACCAGGTATACGAGTATATGCATTACGCCTGCACGATCAGACACTCTCCGGTCGTCAATTCCGGGTCGTGCTGTCATCAAGCGGTACTGGTGGCCTCGAAGAAATAGAAATAGTAATAGTGTCGTAGGTATTGTACACTGTTGCCGCTCTGGCTATTGAGCTAGCCGGAATTGCGACCTTTCGCTTATTTGATCAGTCGTATCGTTCAATCTCGGCTCCTAACCGAGGCTAGGGCTGCGAGTTTGCTGCATTTGTGCTATGTTCGCAAGCATGCGCTCGACGTCGGGTGCAGCTTTGAGCCATGGTTGCTCGAAGATGCTGTAGTTAGGATTCTTCAACAACTCGAGAACCGTCACGAGCACACCCCATGGGTATGGCCGGTTGACCAGCAGTCGCTCGACTAGGACGCGCAAGAGCTGCTGTTGCACGTCTTCCGCTGTGCACGTAAAGTAGTGCAGCACTGCGGTAGAGTACCAGTTCATGTGAGTGTTGGGGAAACGAAGCTGGTTCGCCATGGCTGAGATAATGTGGTATCTCAGCTCTGCTTCCGAGTCTGTCAAAAGACGCTCGACAAATCTGGCCGAGATCGAAGAGGATGAAAAGGTTGACGATGCACCAGTTGCAACCATACCGATAGCGACAATCAAAGCGTTGACGTTCAGAACTCTGTTGCCATCTGCCGGGGATTCAAATCTGCTCAAGATGTTGTCGACGTCCTCAGTCTTAACGTCCTTGCTGCTCATGATCTTGTCAAACGTTTCTCTGATACCTGCCTTGCCCAAAATCTCCCAAACGTCGATTGCAACATCTGGATGCTGATGAATAGCATCGAGCCTGTTAATCTTCAATCCTGGGTTGAACGGATCTGGGAGCTCTTGAATCGTTGCAGGGCTGGCGTAAGCGACAATGTTGTTGAGCTGGACAATGTTCATCGGCACGGCACCGTGCAATGACACGTGGTGTGACACCAGAAAGTCGGGGTAGTCGTGCTGAAGCAGGGCAACGAGACGAATAGTAGCTCTGTAGAGGTCCTGGACAAGAGGACTGGTCTCGATCGCATGAGACAATTCTCCCATGTAGCCAAACAGCGTACCCACGAGCTGCGCGTAGACCTTCTGTCCTTCCGGCACCGATGTTCGCATAATAGGGATAATGAGCGCACGGTGGGCGATCAGCGAAACCCAGGCGAAGGTGAAGCCAGGGAAAAGCTGTGGCTGCAAGGCGAGCAAAGCCTTTGCAACAACGATTGGGATGCCTTCCCATGCTCCCCCAAGCTGGGTCTTGTTGTCGCTCAATTCGATCATCATGCTTGAGAACAGTCTGTAAAAGACTCTTGGGTTGAAGCGGTCTTGTCTGCGGGTGTGGTGATCGTTGAGGAACAGAACAATGTAGCAGAGAATCTTTTCGAGGTACTTGCTCTTGCTGTCACCGTCTTTGTCCTCATCATAAGTCTGGTAGGTGACCAATGAAGCGATCAGCTTCGCAAACGCATCAACGTGGATGTATGCATGGTCGATAACGCCAAACGGAGAAGTCTCCTCTCGCTCATATCCTTCGACGGAAGCGTCAATGCAGACACGACACCAAGCCGCGAGATCCTCGTCAGTGGAGATAACCTTGCGGTCTCCGAGCTGGTTAATAAACGCAGCGAGAGATTTCTCGGAGAGATCGGCCCGTTGTAACTGGACCCACTCCTCGAAGACGTATTCGAGCTGGACAGTTCTCTCTTCCTCTGCAGTAGGCGTCGAGACTCCGTCAGGCACTTGCGTCGGCTGCTGGAGCTTGTCAAGAATCTCCTTGATCTTCTCGTTATCTTGCTCTTCCTGGGCCCATTGAGAGAAAGCAGTGTACGCTTGCACAAAGTCAGCACGCAACGAGCCAGGCTGTTCGGACAGCAACAGCTCGTCAATGATATCGTTGAAGAAGTCAAGCACGACAGGGCGACGAGCAGCGACGGCTCTGGCGATCTGAGAGTCGACGTGACGGAGGTCCACGAGCATGACCTTGAGCATCGACACGGTTACCGCAGCATTGAATGCCCTGTCATCGTCGAGCGTCGACAGATACGTTATAAGCTGACGAGCAGTCGAGACCGACATGGCGCAGATCTGGTTGAGGAACTGAACAAACACCTCGACTTCCAAACGAGATTTGGCCTCGTTGTAAAGGAGATGAGTGGCGCGCTGACCTGCGAACAGAGCAAAATGATCCTTTTGCACCGAGCTGTCGATGAGGTGCACCAATGTCTCGTAGACATCTCTGGTCGCTGAATTGGCAGGAAGCTTGGAAATGCGATCCTCCTCAGCTTCACGAGCCACATGTTGGAGCTCGAGGATCAGCTCTTCGATCCGACGGGCAACGTCAGCAGGGTCCATATAGCCATTGACCTGAGGATGGGATTGCTGGCTTTGCACTGATGGTGTACCTTGCAGTCTTTGTTGCTGCTGTACGGCCTGGCGTGGCATGACCGGTTGTCCCGACGGAGTAGGCAAGTTGGGGAGGTAGGTGTCGGACAAGACATCCGGCAATTGACCTCTGCTATCTTGAGAGGTGTTGTTTGCATGGGAAGCAGATGGCAATCGTAATTGACGGCCAAAGTCCTCATAGATCGCCAGCTGGTGCTGATTGAGACCACCTTGCTCCTGGCGATATGGCTCTTGCATGTAGAATGACCAGCGGCTGACTGGAGGATCGTTGAACGCCTCGTTTGGTCGTTGCTGCCTGTGCCTGTTACGGTTCTCGTAAGCGGCCTCCAACTGGGCATCAATCTCGGCCACGCTGAAGCTTTCTGCAGAGTCTTCGACGAGCTTACAAACAGTGTCGAGGTTGTCGTTGACGAACATGAGGATTGATCCCTCGGGAAGTTGGTCAGGCAATTGAGATTGTGCAAGGACGCGAATGTTGTTGGACATGCTCATGCGGAGCGGCTCCTTACAAGTCACAAGAGCAAGACTGCCGGACAACGCCTTGACTACGTTATAGGCTGATTGACGCAGCTTTTCAGCATCGGGCTCCATGGCAAAGTCCTTCTCGATAAGCTGAGATGTCGAGATAGAAGCGATAGTGACGGATCTGTCAACAACAGGAGCGATGATTTCTTGGATAGCGCGGTGAGCTGCCATCTGGAACACGTTCTTGAGCTGCGCCTGGCTAACATTTCCTGGTGCAGGAGGATATTGCAGCAAATTGGCAAGATCCGGTAGCGACTTCATGACATCTTGCGCCGAGAAGCGCTCAGTGCCACGCTTAGACAGGCTCAGCATGTCACCGAAGCCATCAGTCTCCGGTGCGTACTGCTGCATGAGAGTCTCTTCGGCTCCCAAAGGCAATGCACGGACGATCTCCAGAGGCTCCAATTCCTTGTGATCAAGGTTGAGATCTTTGCACAGCACCTCAATCTCAAACTTGAGGTTCAGCTTGAGTTCGGCAAAGTGGTAAAGCTCCATGAGAAGACCGAGCAGTTCCATCAACCAAGGGTTAGGAGGTTTGAAGATGCTCGAACGAGATGCCTGCGTCAAGACCTTGCAGGTGAAAGGAATTGCAACAATCAGGCGCTGAGTCTGGTACGCTTCGATCAGAAGATCGCGGAAGGAGATGTTGCGGTGCATGACTGGCTTGTCGCGTGCGAGCGTCAGAAGTCCGAGCCAAGTCGCGAGATCCTTGAGGCTGGTCCTGTCTTGAGGAGTTGTCAAAGTCGACTCTGCATTGATGACGCGAGCCACACTGACATATGTCTCCCGTAAGACCTCAGTCCAGAGTAGCTTCATATCAAAGCGGCTCAGCATCTCCACATACAGCGTCTGCAGATTGCGCTGTACTTTGGCGAGATCTTCAACCAGGTAATGCGCAAACCATGAAAAGTGCTCTTCTCTCAAAGTCATCTGCAGATCCTTGAACTTGTCGTCAATGTTGCGTGGCGAGATGTTGTTCAGAACGAAGCGGATCTTATCAGAGGTATCCTCGTCGGGATCCTTGTAATGTTCGACTCGTGAAGGGGGATCGGTATGGACGCTTGAGAACGGCTGGTAAGCTGGCTCGGACATTTCATCAATATTGCCATTCGTCAGCGCGATTTGGTTGTCGAGATCTCGTGCTTCGTTGTTGGCATGGTTGCGGAGGACCTCTTCGGCCTTTTCCATGACCTCTGTTTTCGCAAGACCTGGGACGCGACGCAACCGTTCGCACAACTGCGGCCACTCTTCCAGTCTACCCATGAAGTGAAGCAAAGCTTGAAGACCAAACTTGTACATGGAGTCATCTGGGCCATACTCCGTGACCGCGTCAACAACCATGTAAAGGGCGACAGAGAGAGTGATACGGCTGTGGAGAATGCCATAATTGATGATACCACCGAAGAGCACTGCAGTGGTCGCCAGTGCTTCCAATGGGTATTCACCAAAACAGTTGTACTCGTCGAACAGTCCGTGGATCATGCAGGCAAAGAGCTCCTGATCATCAGAGTTCTCTGAATCTTTCAATGAACGCAGAGTGCTGATCATCTTCCTCGCGTCTGCATCACCACCATACATGTCTTTGTACTCTTCCTGCATCTTGAGATCGGCAGCTTCGAACAGAGCATTGGTGTCGGCTCCGTTTGCGTCAAGCACGTGGTCAAAGTTGTAGCCGTAATTGATGAGTCTTGGATATGCCTGAATTGCCTGCCTCTGAATTGCGGCTTCTTCCTGTTCCGTGACAGTACTTTGAATGATGTTAAGAAGCGCAAAAACGGTCTTGATCTTGAGCGGAACGGTGTCGGGGTTGTGATCCTTCATCTCGTCATCAATTTTGAACTTGAGAAACATGATAATGGCGCGAGACAGTTCAGTCGCAGGAACGGCATGGGTTGTGACGTGGTCTTGTGCCCACTTTTCGAGGTCGACACATCCACGACTGTGAGCCAGGGCAGTAAAATCCAGGCCGAAGTCATTTCTAATGCCGATCAAGGCTTGGATCCAATTGTGTTCCAGAGCGTGGTCGAAAGCCAACAGCAGATTCTTGGCATTGTTGTTATATTGCTCCATCAGACGTTGGGCGGTCCATGTCTTGTCATGGTTCCAGAGAGCTCGCATCACAAAACTGTAATTTGGTAGACCTCTGCTGAAGAAAGGCAGGAATAGCTGCTTGAGCGCCTGTTCCTGCAGAGGTGCCCAAGGCTTGCTGACCGCGGACGCGGCGCAAACAAAGACGTCGGTGTTAGCGTTGATGACTGCCTCCGGAATGCCAAGAGTCTGAGCTGTGTTGTAAGCTTCTTGAGAGCTAAAGATGATGGTGAAAAGAGCCTGTGTAGCATCGTATGAGACCATTGGGTGCGTCACCGCGCGCGCAGCAAATTCCTTGACTTCGTTTGAGGCATCCGCAAATTCCTCGAGAGTGTACGCTGCCTTGAGGTTTGGAATCTGGGCAACGTCCAGTTCTGAGGGGCTTGTGGATAGAAATGCGACCACAAACGACAGCTGTGTCTCGGGATGCGTCCAGGCATCACTACCCCACATGCCCTGAATATCAAATTGATCCTCCTCTAATCTGCAGATAGGCAACAGTGCATCGTAAATGGCGAGGAATTGCTGTTTGGTGACACGGACATCTGGTTGGTCGAAAGAGTTCACAACACCTTGCCAGTCAACACGTGCTCCATGTTGGTGCTGACGAAGAGCGCGCACGAATGTCGCTACGTCGTATCTTTCGCTTTGTGCGATGGCCATGTATAGAATGGCGATAGCGACCTGGGGGTACTCAAAAGATGTTGGATCTGCTCGAGCAAACATATCTTTGCAAGCCTCAACGCTCAATGTGCCCTTGGCACCAGTTTGTCGGAGCAGGCGCACCAATGGGTATGGACCAGAAACGATGACGGCGAGAAATAGCGCTGCTCCAATGGCATATGGCATGCTGACATTGAGTCTGTTGTACCGCAATCGGAGCGCATACTGCAAGTTTGCCTGTTTGTCGGGGCTCCATGACTGGGGTGGATTATGTATTAATCGATCGAGGACCGCGGCAATGTAGGTAGGTGACAATGGGTCTTGCCTATCAATGGGCTCAGAAAGAGCTCCCAGGAAGTGGTCGAACGTGTTCGAAAGGATGGCATCGGCTATAAAGTATTAGTGCACGAGACCTTATAATCGCATCGAGGTGGTACATGCCTTTGGCTCTGATGTCAGGCTTCGAGACGGTCTTGCAGGACGTCGCGAGTGCGACCTTGACGATTGGGTTCAGTCTGAAATGGTCCATGAATCCTGAAAGGTCGAAATCCTTCAACAAATCACCATCAGTCGTGTCAAGGGCCTCTGCGATCTTTTGCGCCTGGACCGCGTCGATGTTCATTTTCTGCACCTCGGTCAACAGCATCTGATATCCACCACCAGCGCCATCACTTGGACGCGACGATGTCGAGAAGATCTGCGAGGCATTGCTTTGCAGCAACCGGCGGAAGTATTGTGTGTAGACTTCCATACCGCTCGCATCCACCAACTAGATATCAATCAGCCAAAATTCTCTCCCTTTATGTGCGTAATTAATACCTTCCAAATCTTTTCCGCTTGTGTTTCCCACTTTGATTTGTCCTTGTCTTCCTTGAGCGTGCTCAGGAGAATATTCAATTGGGTGATGACCAGACTCGTCAATTGACCCGAGCCGCCTGCACTCGACGGCCCGGAAGAAGATACTGGAGAGCCAGCACCTGAGCGCGAGAGTGAGGTCGTGGGTCTCGCGAAGCGAGATGTTGCTCCAGCACCGCTGACTGCGGCCCTGTCGAAATTTGAAAAGGTGGCAGAGGAAGGAGGGTTTGGACTGCCAGTGGTATTTCGGGAACGACCTGGCGGCGCTGTAGTACCAGCAGCGCCGTGAGGAGAGAAGAGTGAGGACGAAGATGACACGGACGAATGTCGACTCGAAGCTCCTCGACTTGCAAATGGTGCGCCAAAGGTAGGGTTTGTAGGCGAAAAGGGATTGCGCGAAGGACTCGACGTGCCTGACCTTTGTTGCGACTGATTCTGACTAGTAGTCAAGGGAGTAAGGCCTCGACGCGGTAGCTGTTGTTGTTGACTATTGGATGGGCCCCAAACGGACTGCTGCTGTACCCTCGTGGTTCTAGACGTAGACGTGGGGGAGTTTGAATGTGAGGGATCCTGCGAGTTGTTTGCGGCGGAGGAGAAGGGGAAGCTCATCTAGACGGAACGCCCATTGAATCGCGTTGACTCGTTGGGCTGCTTGGCAAGCAATGAGACTGGCGAGACGTAGTGGAGGAAAATAAAAGGTGGTGTATTGATGAAGCGAAGCTGTCGGTCACGCACACCGAGTTGCAAGTCACACAGAGAACGAAGATGTATCCCAGACGGTGCGGCTTCCTCCGAGCACAATTCTTGGCGGTCAACGAGACTTCATTATCAGCTCACGCATTTGATTTCAGCAGGCTGCGCACGCTCGCTTACAGCGACCATGTGTGATTGGAGAAATAGTTTGAGCAATTTCACGAATGACTACCGAGTCTCGACCTCATCACTTTGACTGTTCCTTTCTCAGTTTTGTCCTGACATTCGTTATAGCAATTCCAAGCAAGTTCTGGCCCCAGTGCTTCCGACACCTTTCGGCGCTGTCAGCCTTGAACCCTATCCCCCATATCTTGTCGTAAGGCGAGGCCTTGAGCATGTATTAGAACGCGGTCTCTTCCTCGGCTGTCCGTACAATTTACCTCGACAATCTCTCTTTCTCCAGTGGCTAGCAGCATTTTTGAAAGCTCAGCGTGCCCCTCGCACTTAGTGAACTTCAGGTAGTTTCCTTCCTCGACAATGCGGAGCTTGTCTAGCTGACGTTAGCCAGCCTGCGAATAAGGGGTGCGATTCGACGACTCACTCGCGTTCCACTTCTTCTCGTCGAAGCCTTTGACCTTTCTTCCCAAAGCCTTGAATTGGGCCGGTTTTGACGCATCAAGCATTTCCTCTGCTATAGCCTGATGAAGCAATTGTCAGTACAATGTACACGGCAACAAGGTAAGAGGCGAGGAAATTTAGTGACATGTGCAGACAGACCTTGTCGCCAAAAAGTCTCGCCTTCTGATACATCATCCACATTTCGGTACTAGTATAGTTGACTCCCTCGTGCTCGAAGGTGCTTTCATACCACTGCGAAAGAAAGCCATACGGTTGCTCGAACTCTCGCCAGAAAAAGACTGGTCCGGTCTCGGTGGAGTCGTTGGATGATGACTTCGACATTATTTCCGATAGTGGTCGATAGTTGTTCTAGGTGAATTCAAGGTGAATAGTACGAGGTTCCCGAATGTTCAAGTCGCAAGTTTAGTAGCAGTTGATTTGTGACAATACTGCAGATCTGAGAGGTTCATATAGTTCCAGTCTCGCAGGCCTCACAAGGCGGAAGCCACCATCAAGGTAGATGGCGGCGCAACATGAGGCAATAAACTTTATCAGTCACCGCAGGACAAATCCAGCACGACAGGAAGTAGCTTATACTCGAATAGTCCATTCGGTGAAATTGGGACTCCTTTTCTACATACAACCCATCCTCCACTGAACCTTACCCCGCCCAAAATCCAAATATCAACGCCATGCTACGCAAAGAAAACCCATCCGCAAGCCCGATGCAATATGTTCATGGAAAAAGAGTGTGACCGAATGCGAATGTCAGATGAAGAGAATGTTGCGTCCTCAGCACTGTTGCAAATAATTGCTTGGAGCAAGACCCGGCCTGCCGTTCTTGCCCACTACTTCTGCCTCCCACCAACCGTCATCTTGGTGTCTCAGAACTGCCACCATATCGCCCTTGGCAAACGAGAGCTCCTCGGGAATGGCTGCTTGGTACATGTACACCGCTCGAGCTGTGATTGTTGTTAGTTATGATTGAGGAATGCAGACTATGATCGACTTACCAAAGTGGAGAATTGGACGACCATCCTTCGTGAATTGACGACCACCGCCAGTCTGACTTCTAGGCCTTGTCATCTGCTGGCCACTTGGAGGGCCAGAAGCTGCGGCGTACGGTCCGTCACCGTACATCTGACTACGCGGTCTTGGAGCACCGTTGCCGGGTGGTCCTCTACCTTGCGGTCCATAGTCGCCCCCGGGACCGTTGGACAACTGCATGGCCATGTTCGGTGCAGAATCTGAGCCTCTGCTGCTGTCCGGTCTACTTCCGGGACGCACTGGACCGCCTCCGTAGCCTGGTTGTGGACTCCTTGCACGAGGCATCTGGTTGGGTGAGCCAGCTGGACCTCCATAACCGTTTGGTCTCATCGGGGCACCATTTGTATTTGTACGTGATCTGCCTGGAGGACCGTGAGGACCTGGACCTCCGTAGGGATTTGGAGAAGCGGCTCTGGGATGACCATGTTGACCAGGACCTCCGTATGGGTTCGGCGAAGCAGCTCGTGGATGTCCTTGTGGGCCAGGACCTCCGTAAGGGTTGGGTGAAGCAGCTCGGGGGTGGCCGTTCGGGCTTGGCGAAGCAGCTCGAGGGTATTGTCCACGCGATTGGGGGTTTGGAGATGACACTCTTGGGTATGGACCTGCTTGACCTCTCAACTCGGGGCCACCAGGTGGTCCGGGACTTCTACTCCGAAGCGGAGCCGGAGAGGTGGCTCGAGGCATATCGTGAGATCTGTTAGCATTTGCGGACTGACTGCGCTGGTGCTTCGGAGGGTTGAAAACATCACGCTTTTGGTTTACAAAGCTAGCAGTCGTCTGTTGCATCTGCTTGCTTGTGAAGGCAGGTTGTGGAGCACCAAGACGGCTCACTGGCTGGCCGTCGTAGCCGGGAGGTGGGGTGCGTCCTTGAGAAGCGCGAAGTTCTTGTCCTGCAAACGGGCGTGGACGATCGCCTGGCTGTGGTGTACCCGAGGGCCCTGGAGTTGAAATGCCGTGATATCTGTCTGCGGATTGACGAACCGAGGTCTGCTTGGTCACGCCCTTCAACTCAGCCAAAGCTGCAGCGATTGGATCAGACTCGTCTATATGCCTTGGCTGCTGCGCAGGCTTCCTCTGGTTGTGATTGTCAGGGGATGCTACATCGAAAACGTTGTTTCCGACATTGAGCTGGAAGTTGGCTCGAGGATCAGCCATATCTGGCTCTGGTGATACCGCATCATCATTGCCAAAGCCGACATTCCTGGATTGCCTCCCGAAAGGCCTCGTCGGGCTGCTGGAGCCGCTCTGAGTGGATGGTGCAGCAAAAGTATTGCGAGCAGAAGGAGTGATGGTGCCAGCCTGAGGCACGTCTCCTTGCCTTGTACTCTTGCGACGGAAAGGACTGTGGTTCTGGAAGAAGCCGCTCTTTTTCTTCTGTACTGTTCTGTCATCGTCGCTCGCACCAGCAAACTGCTTAGTAGGCGAAGGATGGCCGCTTGTGGGCTCATAGCTTGAGTAAGAGGTTGGGTTCGAGTACTCGCTTCTATCATCGCCGCTTTCGGCGCTCATCTTGGTGGGTGAGGGGATGGAGCTGCGCTCCGAAGGTGGTCCAGTCCTGCAAAACTGCGTCATTCCGTCCATTGGGTACTCGTTGTGTGGCACCGTTGGTAGGTCGTCATAGGGATGCTGAGGAGGCTGGTTCTGGCTGCTGCGAAGAGGATTAGATGGCTCGCGCATGCCTTCGTATGGGTTTTGAGAAGGCTGATTCTGGCTGTTCTGGCTCGACCTAAGAGGATTAGAAGCCTCGCGCATTTGGTTCGCCAAATGCGACTCTGGATCATGGTGAGATTCGTAGGTCGAGGGCTGTGGTGACGATGTTCGGAAGACAGGATTCATCGTTCGCTGGAACTGTGCGACAGAGTAACCATCGTCAGAGACCTCTGAAGCAGTATCGTTGATGTCGCCGCGGCAGAAATTAATGAACTTTGGTGGGTCTGGAATCTCCTGGCCGGTTCCTTGCTCCTTGATGAAGGACGTGACATCCTTTTCCACATCGCAATCTTCTAGAGACAGTCTGACCTTTTCGCAGGAAGCATCGTCGCTGACGCAGACAGTAGAGGCGATGTTGGCAAAGCTCCACAAACTACTCTTCATGAAATCGATACGCTCCTCCTCGAGGTCTTGAAATTTGTCGCAGGCGGCTTTCCATTCTCTGTTCCAGCGACCAGTGGTCTCGTCCAGGATCTTGACCGCAGCTTCGTACTCGTTGCTGGTTGTTGACAATTGGATCTGAGTCTTTTCGAGCTTGGCCTTGTTCTTGCGTTCTTCTTGACCCATGACCATATGTCCTTGAGCGAGGTAACCCTTGATCTTAAGACAATCCTGCTCATACTTGTCTCGTGATTTGTTGACCGCACTCGTCTGTTGTGTCTTGGTCTTCAAAAGCTTTTCGATGCCAGTCTGCACAATCTTCCTACGCTCTTTGATGCCTCCAGCGAAAGCAGAGAGTGGTTCCTCAAGCTCGCCCTTCATCTGTTGTGCTATGTTCTGGTGTGCTTTGCCCATTGACTCTGTCTCACCTCTGATGACATCCAGCGACATGCGGAGAGTGCCAGCTTCCGATGAACCTAAAGGCTTGCGAGCGAGGTTAAGAAGTTTGCGAGCGTAATCATCTTCGATCTGAGCGCGAGCTGTAATATGTCAGTCTGAGAGACAGAACTCAGTGATGATCCACAAACCTGTGTAGAATGCTTTCAATTCGTCTCCAGTCACCTTGGCATTGTGCATGCGCTCCAATAGAGGAGATACACCGGCATCATCTTTTCCCCAGAAGTTGTTCGCAACTGTCTTCAATCAGTATCTCCGAGATAGTAGCGCAATTACCAGCGACATACAAGATAGCGACACCGAGGGCGCCTCAGAGGCCACGGTGCCCGGCATGGTGCCGAGCGTGCTTGTTGTGCAAGGATGGAAGTTACTGGAATATTGATATAGCGAATGCGATGCTTCGTCTCGAGTGAATGTCGTAGATTGCAGCAATATTGTGTGTGATGTGTAGGATTTGATAAGAGGCCTGATCACGAATTGAAGATGGTGGTCGAACTACTCCTACGTAGGTGTGCGGATCCGGTCGTCAACAGCTGATGTCGACCCAGCAACGCCTCTCCGCGTGCGCGAGCGCGATCTCCGCACTCACGATCGCGCCTCCATCAATCACCACGTGAGACACTTAATTTGATGCGTGTACTGTACACATTTGGACCAATCTCATGGACAGGAAATGCAACTTTGTTCGACGCAGCCTTCACGTCGGCCACTGTCGGTATCAGCAACAAGGGGCACGAGAGAAGCGCTGGTTGTCGGACGCCAATGGAAACCTTTCATGCTGGGTTGTAGCAGAGGTTATAGGTTTTCTGAGCCTAGTTTTGCTTCATCGGAGTTCACCGAACATGTAACTACTTCATCATTCACTGATGAACATCCTCAGTAGTATAGTGGTCAGTATTTCCGCTTGTCATGGTCCGCATAGGATCGGTGCGCGGGAGACCTGGGTTCAATTCCCAGCTGGGGAGCATCTTTTTGCGCTTTCGCTCGGAGCCAGTCAGTCGCGTCGATCTGTTGCACTGCGTGGTTCCCTTTTTTGCGATGCCATGGAGTGCTGGCCCTTATAAAGCATGTTGCCCGAACTTTTTAGGTATCGCTTCCCCAAGCTTGATTGGAAGCTTGCACACAATAAAGCCACAATACATATTTGAGATGCTTGAAGGAGAGGGGATGTGCATAGGTCAGAAATGCTCGACAACGGATAGGAGGGCAGAGCGCCAACGACCGTTAGGTTTGAGGGAACAAGGTCGGTATCAAGGTTGCTGACCATGGAGATCAAAGAGGGGCAGCATGGAAGCTGGACGGACACTGCAGATAAGCGACGCGTGCTTGGTGCAACACACATTGTGTTCGCGTACCTTAGCATAGACGACACCATCACAATTTCGAGATAGGATTGCTGTAATTATGTATTCAAATCACAAGCTTTCAACTGTCGCAATCAACTACTCATTATTACCTATGCAAAATCAAGCTTGAATGGGCAGCTATTTCTTTGCGTGGATGGGGGTCAGGCGGCTGAATGGCCGCTGCCGGTGTGTGCAAGGAATCAAACAAGTTGGCAGGGAGTCAACGCAGGCCAGGCTTGGAAAGGACTGGCAGCACCGACTGTGAGAGAGCGACCAGCGACCTAGGGCGAGCGCGTGGGCTCGAAATGGCAGGCACTAGGGAAACGACGCGGATTGCGCCTGCGTGATCAGCCGTGCTGATGAATTCGCCAACATTCAGTGATCTTCGCCCGCCAAACTGCTTCCCTTATGACTTGCGCGCACCCACGCCTCTGCCTCACTGCTGCTTTCTTACTACCACGACGCCCATACAAATTACTGTGAAGGCATCTTGAGCGTACTGTGAGTACTATATTGTCCCCGCTGCTTCGCGCATCGCATCCACCACCACCATTTTCACCACCATTACATTTTTTTGCACCTCAAACTTCCAATTACTCGTTCAGATCGCCGTGTTTCGTCCCAATCATGGTCTTCGTCTCGAAACTCGGCCGTCGCTTTGCGACCTTGTCGTCGTCAAAGAACCATACTGACCATTACTAGAGCCAGCAATTTTATATCCGCTTCGACTTCACTGACCAACACACTTTTCATACCCAAGTTCCGTAAGTTTCCATCCTGTCTCGGACGCGTCCTCGGGCGCAATCTGTCAACATCGCGCGACAAAACAATGCGACAGCAAGGCAGTGAACGACAGCGTCTCGCAATGCCGCAGCTTCTACCTTACCAAGCGTGTCAATTGCCTCGAACACGCGTCAATCGCTGTTTTTGACGTGTCACTGACCTTGTCGTCGCCTACAGTCCACATCACCATCCATCAAAATGCCAAAGGCTGCCGAGACCAAGAGAAAGTCGGCCAAGGCCGCTGACAAGGGTGGCAAGAGAAAGAAGGGTCTGCCTATCAGTCCTACCAATCGTACTCACCTTGCTGACTGTCTTGCAGACCCAAACGCGCCAAAGCGCTCCCTCTCCGCCTACATGATCTTCGCCAACGAGCAGCGTGACAAGGTCCGCGAGGACAACCCAGGTATCAAGTTCGGTTAGTATCCCATCTACTACTTGCCATCGATGCATGGTGCTAACATCTCATAGGCGAGGTCGGCAAGGTCCTCGGAAGCAAGTGGAAGGGACTCAACGAGAAGCAAAAGGCTCCATACGAGGCCAAGGCCGCCACCGACAAGAAGCGCTACGAAGAGGAGAAGGCTAGTTACCTTGCCGTAAGTCTCGCACTACCTTTCAAGTACACCAATCACTGACACCATCAGGGCAACGCAGCTGCTGATGACGATGACGAGGACGAGGACTAAATGCTCTTGTCTTTCAGCCAACATGTCTCAAGTCTTCATCATGACTCGACAAGCAATGCAACGACATACTTATCATCCACCAGTCATGTAGCGTTACCTCTTTTTTCGTCAAATGTCTTTGGGTTGCGTCTGGGTTCGGTGTCATCGGGGGTGGGTCTGGATTATTCCCCGAATATGGACGGTGCTTCTTGCGACGCGGGTGGTCTTTGTCCATCTTCAAGTCACCAAGAGACCGCAAGTGTCATTCTATGACCGGGCATGAATCACGTCGACGCATTTGAGCTAGATACCATGTCTTGCTCTTGAAGGTCCCAGTCGGTGCACCTCCAGTAGTGTATACTATCAATCATATTATAATTCGAAAACTTCCATCTGATGTTTTGTGCTTTCGTGACGCTCTCAATAGCTTTTCACTGCCATTGCGTGTTATACGAGCTTGGTGTCTATAGCACAAGTCGCTGGTGGTCGATAGTGCTAGACTCTATTGTGCTTCCTTGGTCATTAACATCTGGCACGTCCAGATTCTCTCCATCATTCCCTCTGTAACACCACTGTCACCGCCATGAAAACCAGCATAACCGTCTTTAGCCATGGGTATTCGCTCAGCAAAATGGTCACATATCCCACGAAGGGAATGTACCCAACCACGCTGCCAACTACATCCTTCTGCCTGTCCAAGAAGCTCTGCCCTCGCGCGTACAATTCGGTGTCGTCTGCGGCGTTGTTGTCGCCCTTTGTGAGCAATTGCAACGGTGATGCGCTACGTCACGTCAGTCCCTCGCCGACTCCTCGAGTAACAGTGTTCAGCAAGACGACCGTAGGTTTTACTCACCCTCCTCCAAATCTCCGCACGACTCTATGCACAATCGGAATATCCTTGCCGCGTACGTTGTACACCACGACCTCTCCAACCTGGGTATCCACTCCCCTGTTCCACAAGAATAACAGATCTCCTCTTTGAAAGGCCGGCTCCATCGATCCAGACAGAACCACCACAATCGGTGATGACGAATTCGTGGCTACCGAAAGTCCTTTCCATAACATGAATGCTGTACTGAGCACCAGAGCGAAGTTGAGTACTTGAGCGGCCAGCTGTCGCGGCTTCATTGATGCTAGCGAACCGAACATTTTGGCGGTGTTGTGATGGTGAATCTGTCGTGTGTGTCGGTGTTCCTCGCCTTGTATGTGTTCTCACACCGTAGCCTTAACGCCTAGAGCTCAATCGCGTGACTTGTGTTATTCTCAAATAAATATGCTCGACTTCTTTACTTCTACAACTTGAAGCTCCAGACACCTTGCGACTCTCGAATCTGGGGTAACACGGTTATTCTTCGGCTTTAGATGTTTACCTCGCGCCGTCTATAACTTTCCTCATCTCGTGCTTTTGGCTGAAACGGCGAAGAACAACATTGTCACAGATTGATTGCAGGAGCTGATGGAGGCAAAACACAGCATGATCCCGCGAATGGTTCTACCGAGGACGAAGCGCAATAGATCCCTCCATCGCGACCAGGCGACGATCATCGGTAGACAGACCTCGAAGATGATTAAATACTGTGCCCGGAGCCAATCACAAACGCTTCTATCTTTAGACACATAAAAATAGAATGAATTGGATCAGTCAGCAGAAAAAAAGCTCCGATACGAGGAACCAGAAGAAAATCTGGAGTCCCAGAAGCAAATCAGGCGGCCTCTCCGGAAGAAACGACCCTTGATTGACCACTTGTGCGTCATTTCTCACTTGCCGCGCGTGCAAAAAGCGGAGCGGACCAGAGACGTCAATAGAGCGGCGGTTACATGCTGATGGTACCTTGCAGCGACCATTAATTCGTGAACCCCAACTGAATTCAGTCCAGGATTGGGCCTATCGAATTATTTCTTCCGTTCTGTCTTGAAGCTTCATACAACTGACACGCGACATCTTGTCTTCGGGAGAAACGTGTGTTTCAAGCCCGTCTTGAGTTCTCAAGACCCTGATAAATATTGTCTCCAACCGTCACTCGTTCAGCAAACGAAAATCTATACAAGGATCTTCTACACTTTTCATGCGGCCACGGTCTCGTGCCTGGCGATCTTTGCCCATCCGTGCTTGATCAACGACTCAGCATAACAATACCGCAACGATGGACCCTACATCAACTCTCTCGCAGATCACGCGACGACAGGACGCTCCGGCTCCAAGTGGAAGTTGCGCTTTCTCTACAGGAGATAAGCAGCTGGATAGTTTCTTGTGTCTTATCTCGAATCCCTTCCAGGAGACGGTACGTCTGCATACGACTACGGAGCGCTCTAGATACTGACATCCGACAGATCACCACATCCGCTTTCCTCTCCTCGCTAGCTATATCACTTGGCCTTGCAGCGGTCGTTACACTCGTTTTCTGTTTCGTACGACCTTTGAACAACGTGGTGTATGCACCAAGAGCAAAATATGCGGATGCAAAACATGCACCACCGAAGATGGGCAAGGCTCCGCTCTCGTGGATCAAGCCCATTCTCAGCACAAAAGAGCAGCAGCTTGTGGATACCATTGGTTTAGACGCAGCACTCTTCATCCGCTTCGCCAAGATGTGCAGGAACATCTTCACCATTTTGACCGCCATTGGCTGTGCTATTCTGATCCCAGTCAACATCATTGCTGGCAGACATAATGCTTCATCCTGGGGTGGCCTCAATTTTCTGAATCGCTTGACACCACAATATCTTTACGGGTCGCAGGCGTTCTGGGCGTACGTCGTGCTCGCCTATGTCTTCGACATTGTCATCTGCTTTTTCCTTTGGACCAACTACCGCGCTGTTGTGCGTTTGCGAAAAGCATACTTCCTCAGCCCCGACTTCCAGAACAGTCTGCACGCGCGTACCCTTCTGGTCACCGAGGTTCCCAAGACGCTGCGTTCCGATGAGGCACTTGTCAATCTAGTCGACAGTGTTGAGAGCACTGAGGATGTACCCCGAACCGCAATTGCTAGGAACGTCAAGGATTTGCCAGACTTGGTGGAAGAGCATGAAGACACTGTCAAGGAATTGGAGGGGCACCTTGCGAAATACTTGAAGAACCCGGATAAACTTCCAGCCAAAAGACCAACGACTAAAGCTCACAAAACAGATAACGCGTACAAAAAAGGCCAGCGGGTAGACGCTATCGAATACCTCACATCGAGGATCAAAGAGCTGGAGATCGAAATCAAAGAAGTGAGAGAATCTGTCGACAAGAGGAACGCTCTTCCATACGGATTCGCGAGCTACGCTTTGATCAGCGATGCGCACAATGTCGCCTATAAAGCGAGAAAGGGTGGTCCGAAGAAGACTGAGATCCGGCTCGCACCTCGCCCGAACGATCTGATCTGGAAGAACTTACCCATGACAAGAACTGATCGTTTCTGGGCAAACTTCTACAACAACATCTGGGTTGCAGTCTTGACCATCATCTGGATCGTCCCTAACGTTCTGAGTGCTGTCTTTTTGTCTCAACTTTACCACATTGGTGTCCTGTGGCCCGCTTTCAACAGATCACTCCAGGCTCACCCGAGATGGTGGGGTGTTGTTCAGGGTATCGCTGCGCCGGCAATTACTAACTTGTTCTATTTCTTCCTACCGGCCGTTTTCAGAAGGCTCAGTGTCAAATCGGGAGATGTGTCCAAGACCAGCAGAGAAAGGCATGTCATGCACAAGCTCTTCTCCTTTTTTGTCTTCAATAATCTCTTCATCTACTCCCTCTTCTCGGCCATCTTCGGATATGTTGTCGCTGTGGTCGGAGCAAAGGAGAGAGGTGAGAGCGCATACGACGCTATCAAGGACGGACAGCTCTTTACCCTTGGCATGAACTCTTTGGAGAACATGTCGACTTATTGGTTGACATGGCTATTGCAGCGGAACTTGGGTGCTGCTATCGATCTGGCACAGTTCGTCAACCTCGCTTGGGGTTCATTCTCGAGGAGGTTCTTATCGCCTACGCCCCGTCAGGTTATTGAGCTCTCAGCCCCTCAACCTTTCGACTATGCCGGGTACTACAACTACTTTTTGTTCTACACCATTGTTACTTTGAGCTACGCCACACTTCAGCCTCTTGTGCTTCCTGTGACGGCCCTATATTTCTGGCTCGATACCCAAGCGAAGACGTATCTCTTGATGTACGTCTTCATCACAAAGTACGAATCTGGAGGCAAGTTCTGGCGAGTCTTGTTCAACCGCATGATCTTCAGTGCGCTTTTTGGTAACGCTGTCGTCGCATTGGTCGTGGTATCTCAAGGCAGTTATAATTGGGCAATGCTGGGATGTTTGGGTCCGCTGCCATTTCTCCTGCTTGGCTTCAAGTGGTACTGCAATCACGCATACGATAATCAGATCGATTACTACACCAAGGCGATCAAGGTTGACACTGAAAACGCCATGACCGAAGGCGAAGTCAAGACTAGACGTCATGACCGCGTTGCTGTACGCTTCGGTCACCCAGTTCTCTACAAGCCACTCATCACTCCAATGGTCCACAAAAAGGCACAGCACATGCTCAGTGTCATCTACTCTGGACGAACTACTCTCGACTACGACAACCAAAGAGCGGCTGGCTACAGTGATGTGTACATGGACTCGATGAACCAAAATCAACCAGGCAAAAAGGAGAACAACGCACCGTTCGAGCTCGTTGACGAGAGTCAACTAGACTTCCAGCATTTCATGAACAGACCTGAATTCCGCGACCAAGCTGGCGGCGATGGTGAGCTCTACGGCAGAGCTCCGGATCAGCTCAGACGTGGATCCGGACAGAGCGGTATGACCAACATGACCAACCTTACTGGCTTCCAAGGCCAGCCAAGGTCGCGATCAGAGAGCAGGGAGTCCGAACGCACTCATGTCGAGGGTGGAACCACATATCCAAGCGGTTATCACAAGGCGTCGTCTGCCCTTCGCGATCACAGTCCCGCCGGATCAATGCGTAGTCTCGACATTGGTGGTCCCGAACGAGGACGGTCAGTGGACAGTATGGGCAACCTCATACCCAACGCAGCGAGAATGGGCAGAAGTCCACCGCCAGCACCGACGCCTGGAGGTTATGGCCCTATCGGAGGAGCCTTTGGTGGTCATGGGACCGCAGAGGATGGAATGACACCACCTGCTGCAGAGTCTCCTGGTGCTGGCGAGGATACGAGTTATGAATACTTTAGACGAGGCAGGCAAGTGGGGTAGGGTAATGGACAACAAAGGAAACGGATTTAATGTATTCTGCAAGCGCTGCGAATATGCATGGCATGGATCTTGCACCACATGGAGTTTTGGGAGCTATTTCGATCGACCTGTAAGATAGTTTGTACTATATCAGACAGAGGAGTTCATGACAATTTTTGAACTTTCACATTCTCTATCGAGTTTGAATCCGCTCATGCGCTTTCACAATCTCGAACACCGTGTTTCGACGTTCCGGTCCCGTTTCACCGTCTCTCGTTCGGAGGAGACGTGGCTTACTCTCGTTCTAGAGGATACGTGGCTTGCCCTCGTGAAAGCTTCCTGGCCCTTGCTGCCTCCGACCTCGGTTCACAATGTCGATCAGTGCAACAATAGAAGCCAGCGGAAAGTCGGATGATGTACCCGCATTGACACACCGCCGCAAATCATGGCACATCTTTCACCAGGCTAGCAAACCGTGACCACTCGGAGTGACCTTTGCGTGACGAAACAGACGAAATAGCTATGACTTCAGCGGGTACCTGCGCACACACGAATGGAGACCAATGGAAGCTGTTCGGCGGATGAGAAGTAGCTTGACCCATTAGTGCTACAGTATGAGATATCACCAGCGGTACTGGCTCGGTCTACGCATGTCAATCTCGTCTAGAACCACGCCATCGAGATTTCGCCATGCAGAAATTGCATCATATGTGGCTTGCGCATCGCTGCACAATTGCTGTCTGTCCTTTTGGTTCTCGGGTGAGACCGTCACGGTGATTTTCATTATTGCTAGACTGCAGCCACGTCGCTTTATTATTGCTTGCCCCGCGGTGTCGTCCGTCCTGAAACGGAAGAAACGCAGCGCACGGTGAGGGGCTTGGCGGGAGTGACGTAGCGAGGGGGAGGGGAAAGCTCTGGTGCAGCTGCCCCTCCAAACATGGGAATTCGCAATAATAGCAGGCAGCAACATTCAAGATGAGCTACACCAGAGCTAGTAAAGCTTCAAATTCTGTGCCAACCAACAGTGAAGACCCCAGTAGAATCAGATAGAGCCTGATCGCTATAATCCACCACAATACTGTAGCATGTGCATAGCAACCAGGTCGTACCCAAGACCAAGCAAGGTTTACGTTCCACGACCCTGCATCTGTCGATCGCATAGGTGTCCTCGATTGCAATTGCCTCAGCGCCCCGTTTGTTAGCCGCCCAATTGCAGTTGCTGATGTGATGGCGCAGCGTCTTTCCACAAAAAGTATGGAGACGCAGCGCAGTGAACACAATGAAGGCCGTGGTCGGGCATACGTACGTCATTGGAACGAGGCAGGCAAGCGCACCCGTCAGCCAGCAACCTGCCATGTGATCATGTGCTGCAGCAGTGGTACGAGCTCAAGCTCACCTTGCCAGCTATATAACTTGTCCTTGACCCCTCTTTCATCCTTTTCCTTCACTCATCACAACTTCACAAACACTTCTACCCAAACCAAACCAACCCCAACCCACATCAATCAACATGTCTGCACCAAACGCCGATGCGCCAAACGAGGGAATCGTTGGCCAGATCTCCAACTCCGTTGCCAACGCCGCCAACTACGTCTCCGAGACCGTCCAGGGCAAGTCCGCTGAGGCCTCCAAGGAGGGCAACAAGCAGCAAGCCAAGGGCAACGTTCCAGGCCAGGACTCCATGTCCGACCGTCTCTCCGGTGCCATGGGTGCTGCCTCCGACAAGATGGACCAGTCCAAGCACGAGGCCTCTTCCTCTGCCAACAAGCAGGGAATCTAAGGTAATTCCATCATCTCCGTTCACCCACTCAGTTCGAGTACTAATAATTTGGCAGCTTCTCATCACCACTTCTCTCGAAACAACTCTTTGAGCATGGATCGAACTAGTTTTGATGGAGGACGGATATGATAAATGATACCACTATGCAGAAATTGCATGCATCAAATACAAAGGATTACCTACAAACAACTACCTTCTACTTCCACTGTGATATTTCTTTCTTGTTACTTTGACCATACCACATCTTCCTTGTTACTACATCGCCTGCACACATCTTTGCTACCCCGCTTCTATCGACGCACTCGCAATCATACCCCACCGACGAAATCCTCACCGCAGCCGAACAACGGTATCCTGCCGATGCATGGTATAGAACCTGCTCGTCGAACAATCAAAGGCAACTACCTCATCGTCGAGCTCAGCAGTAGACGTATTGAACGAGGTTGATACACGTCTGCCAGAGACCTCACGCTAGAAACAATGCTTGACAACGCCATGCACCATATACCGTGCTTGACATGACATGCGTACACGTACCTGAATATCACACACCAGACAACGAGCACTCTGTCAGTAGATTATTACAGCAAATGAAGCTCTACCGAGCTCTCACCCACGCCTTGAGGACCACACATATCAATGATCGAAATGACGGTCTGGCCAGATTTGACACCAACCAAGGCTCCGGCTCCCTCGCCAGCCATCCCGAACCCTACACGCCTCGACGACAGTATCTCATCTCGCGCTACCGGCAACACTCGCCGTACCTGAAGATCTCGAACAGATGCGGAAGCTTGGGTTGATTAAGCATGACCAATGGCCGCTGTAGTGGGAAGAAGATCCAGGTTTGACAGCTGACAGGGCCCTGGACGAGACGGTACCTGGTACTCCTGATATTTTTGAACACGTTGAGGCGGCACTGAACTTGAGACGATCATGAAGAGCTGGACAGCAGCAACACAAGAGATTCGATGTCGTAAGCTACACCGTCGCCAATTCCGAACGTGGTAAAGAGCTAGCAAGGTCTCTGGTGCATTCACTGGTATCATTGGTCGAATCACAACCGGCGACAAGACGATAAATAAGGTATCTATCACACCTGTGTCAAGCAGCGGCCGTATTCTCCACCAAAAGTATGCGAAGGCCAGACAACAGTCGACTGACCTGGTCACACGCTGGAAGAGAAAGAAGGAGCTCTATGGGTTCATGCGGTGTGGTCACTATCGTTGACCTCGAGGACTCCGTTCATGCGAGTATCTTACACATTCGTTTGAGGTTACCGTACATCAGGTAGGTCAAGTCACTCCCTGTCCGTCTCGAAGGGTAGATAAGGGGTTCTCTGACTTGCTCTATCCTCTGCTACTCTGTTGAACTCGTTTGTGGTTTCTTCAAGAGAACTCTCTGAGTGAGTGAGTGGACAGCAGAGGTGCTGGGATATATACCACCACGCTTTATAGATCATGGAGGATGTTCATTAATTGACAATTTAAGGCTAGAGTGTGAACACTTTGTCAGGGCGGCAACATGCTATCAGCCATAATCTGGGCATTGCTCCGAGCGTCAAGCTGGAAGAGTCTACATTGCTGTCCTTGATACATGTTGTATAAAGTCATATGCTGTCCAATACAAACAACCGTATCGACTGTCGTTCGTCTACCCATCTCTTCACGACTCAATATTCCGAAGCGAGCTCGATCGACATGACTCGCGCGTTGAGCCAAGAATACATGTAGTGCGACGAGTGAATAATAGGACTGTGCTTGTCCAGCAATGAGGCTGTATGTCTTAATCTCATAAATTCCTCAATCGTTCCCACATATACCGTCGTCAATAACGCAGTACATCGTTTCGAGTCCTTGCGAATTGATAACGAGATACAAAGGGAGGGGTCGTTCAGCCACCCGTTTTCTCGGCCAGTCGGTATACAGCAAGACTACACGAGTGGCTCAGACCACATGATACACAATGATTGGCTACAGCACTGAAGTGTCCACGCGTACAAGCATGTACTGCAATTCATCCTGCAGCTGGTTTCTATACCAGTACTCCTACCCGTGTTGTTAATCCTACAGAAACGCCCTTGACAACTTGATGGTTTGAGAAGCTCCGTATACCCAAAAAGAGGGGCAGAGCATCTGGACGTCGCTTCCTTCCTTCGCCCTGAGTGAATAAGTGATTACGAGGTAAGCAGAAGGACAAGGTATGGTGTGAACTGCAATGCACCTACTCTAATTGCTACCAGGTGTACACCGGTCGGCTGGGTCGAATACATCCCGAACCAATTGCACTTCACTCTTAGCGCATGAAGCAATACAACACCTTACAATCCACGCCCGTCTCACCTGCAGCAGTACAATATTACACGGTATAAAGATCCATCTCAGCCTCGCGCTCCGCTCCCTTGCATCGAACCACTTCTGCTTTGCATAGAGCCTTTTACGCGTTACTCTTTATCCACTGCACCCAACATACTACACAGTACACTCATTAGCTCTATAAAAGAAAACAAACACAACTACATCGCCGCACTTCTCCTCTTCACGCACCTCACACGTACGTCCACCAATGTCGACCGGCAGCACCTCAATCAGTACTAGTGGGATTATTATCATTGTCATTGTTGGATGCGGTGCCGCCGTCCTCCTCGGGGCTGGTGTTTCGATGCATTACCGTTCGCGCAACAGCAATGAGGACCACCATGTCGAGTCTGCGAGAAACATGCGGCCTGAACCTCAGGAGCAGAAGAAATATATGGAGTGGGTGCGCACGGATAATCTGAATGGCATGATTAGGCAGGGAGGTGCTGTCAGAGGCAATGCGTATCCATCAAGCAGCATGCTGGATGACTCGACCCATGTTTGAATGAACGCCTTCCTCAACCCTTGCGCCGAAGTCAACACTGACTCTGTTCAGCTGTTGACACTCAGAACAGTCACATCTGCACTCGGAGATCACACCTCACGTACAATTTTCGACGTAACCACAACCCGATTCTTCTTCGAAAACGCAAAAGTTTTCCAACCACATACCTTTCCGCATGCCTTTCACATTAATGAGATTGATACCCGAAGGAGCGAGCATGCGAATACTGCAGGTAATAGTCGAGACTCGACACTTTCACAGCAGCCAGCAATATACATAGCGATATTGTCTGCGCTTGTCGTACAGAAGACAGAAAGAGCCTCTAATGAAATTATGAACCACGGTCACCACTATCGCACATGTCCTGCTGATGCCGTCCAATGTAGCACTATGCTCCCAACCTTGTATTATTAGTTCAGATCGATCTTCGCCAATCGTTCGCTTCTCAATCCATGCTCATAATCGAAAGCCTTGATCAGTCCGACAAAATGCGCCGCTGCAGCCATGAGCACCAAAACATGGAAGATCTGATGCGAGCTCGCCCAAATATCAAATCGACCAGGAGCAAGTCGTTCCGGTACCCGAGCCTATTCGTTGTATCAGCACCGCCTTCCTCTCGATTGTGTTATGAATCTGCTGTCGACTCACCGCATAAAGCCCAGCTCCAGTGATATACAGCAGCCCCTGAAGCAGCATCCAGTCCAGTCCCATCTGCTTGTTCAGCTGCTCGTACCCGTATATCGTTAGACCGTGCACAACAGGCGCAACAGCGCTGAGACCCATGGCGACGAACATGGCTGCTCTGTATGGTCTCCACGCCGGGGTGCGGAATTTGGGCATCACGGTTGCAACACCGCACGCGATACCAATGAGTGTGATCTATACGCATCAGCTCGTCGCCTTCCTCTTCCTCTCTGCTCCACGTCGCCATCGTCGAATCCAATCACAAATCAGCTAACCGCCCAGGTCAGGGCAAAGAGAAATATTAAAGTAGAGATAAGAAAGAGACTCACCATAGCCCAATAAACCAGCACCAATTCCCACCTCGCCGCAAAACCCGACCACACACTGGGCACAAAACTGCCCCAAATCAACGCCACGATCCCCACATAATCGACCTGATTGCCCTTCCTCGCCACCTCCTCGCTCCAGTCAGACACGGCATGGTAACCCGCCGAACAGCCCAGACAGACGACGGCGCCGCCGAAAAACGCCGCGAAACACGCCACGTCGATCGCGTTGGCGTGTTCGTAGCGCGTGGCCAGCGAGGAATAGAACGAGTGCGTCAGGTACAGTGATATCACGGCCCCGAGGAGGTGTGTGTAGATATTTGCGGTTTCGTTGTGGATGTACAGGAGCGAGGAGAGGGTCGAGCGCGGGGAGGGTGTCGGGGCGCGGTACCCGCTGAGGATGTAGGCGTTGTCGCGCTGCCAGAGCGCGATTTGCGACCAGCACAGGGTGTGCGGGGACGGGGAGAGGAGCCAGGAGAGAAAGCTCTGTGGTGCTGGTGCGTGCGTGTTGGACTTGAGCGTAGTGTCTGCTGTGGTCGAAGTGCTTGCCGGGGCCCGCGTGGCTCGCTGGTGCAGATTGGGCGTGGCCATTATTGGCGAGATGTCCTGGATGTGTTTGTGTTCATGGAGTATGGTCTGACGTTGAATCAGAGATACCGATCTCTTGTATCAGTGGCATGCGGTAATGATGTGGTATATGACTTGAAATACAAAAGTATAAGGTAAATGATTAGCATGTGAAGTCGGACTGGTGCCGAGGCCGAATTCGATAGGCATTATTTTCACCGCACTCGAGAAATAGTACTGGTCAGACACATTCGAGCTCTGCTCTGCATTACAATGCTGTCTAGAACTCCTGGAAACTCATATCGATTGACCTTACATTGTCAATACCCGAGTCAAGTGGGCAGAAAGGCAGCTCATTGAGATGAACTGGAAGGTAGTAAAGAAACCACGAGTCAGAAGGTCGAATGCCTCGAGTCATGACCATTTCCCCATACTGTAATCGTATTATCGCAGATTGATCCACGATAGTTCCACGACCATCTCGACACGCACCGCCGTCAAAAATGGCAGAAGACCTGGCGGGCCTACAGCAGCTCGACCCCTCACCGGTAGAAGATTCGCCCTACGAGACGAATAAAGAGTCCTACTTCCCCGTCGACGACACCGCGACCACGACACCACCCGTGCTCAAACGCAGCGACACATTCGGGCTCAACTCGCACAGCGCGCCCTGGTACCTGGTGCGGATCCAGAAGTACTCGTCCTACGCCTTCAGCATCTTCAGCGCCTTCCACATCGCCAACACGAGCATAATACCGCTGATAACGCAATCCGTGCCGGCATCCGAGCCCTACCTCCTCCTCACACGACCCTACTACCAGTCCCCCGTCGCCGAGCCACTGCTCATCGGCATCCCGCTCTTCGCACACGTCGCCGCCGGCGTCGCGCTGCGCGTCTATCGCCGCCGCCAGCAGTACGAGTGGTACGGGGCCGAGAGCAGGAAAGAGAAGCGGCAGATCCCGTGGCCCAAGGTCAGCGGGAGCAGCAAGTTGGGATATCTGCTCATACCGCTGCTGGCGGGGCATTCGTTCATCAATCGTGGACTGCCGTTGATCAAAGAGGGCGGGTCGAGTAGTATCAACCTTGGCTATGTGTCGCATGCATTTGCAAAGTACCCGGCCATGTCGTTTGTCGGCTTTGCGTCGTTGATTACGGTCGGTGTGTTGCATACTACGTGGGGTTGGGCCAAGTGGTTGGGTTTGACGCCCGAGTTGGTCACGCAGGGTGGAGAGGAGGGGAGGTTGAGCAGGAAGAAGAGGTGGTATCTTATTAATGCTGCGAGTGCTGTCATTGCTGGGCTGTGGACGGCTGGTGGATTGGGTGTTGTCGGTCGCGGTGGCAAGGCTGGAGGTTGGGTTGGGAGAGAGTATGATGAGTTATATCGCAGTATACCCCTGATTGGCAAGTGGATGTGAAGAGGAGTAGGACTTAAGACAACAAACAAATGTCCTAATCTGGCCCAATGGTCGCATATTATGTGCTATATTCCTTGTTACAAACCAGAACTTCCTAATTACACAACTCCTTCTCTTCACGAGTCGTGTGCGTCAACGTCCCGTGTAAGCCATCAGTAGGCCATGATAGTGATTGTTCCTTCTGTATCTTCGAACGGAGGATGTTTGCCAACGAGAGCCCGGGCTTATCGTGGCTGGTAGTGTAGCGCCGGCGCGAGGCGCTGCAGCTGCTGGGGTATAATGATTTGTGCGGTCATGGCCCTTAGAGAGGATAGTCGAAATTATGTCGGCAGTGTCGAAAGGCGGCGGGGACGACGGTCTTCAGGTTGACAGCGGCGAAAATCAACCCAACCAGATGACGTCGTAGAGTCCATCAGATCCTCTTGAGTCACCTGCGTGGTCTGAAAGAGCATAGCCGTTTGTTTTGGGACCTGCGACATCCTCCTGACTGCCCCTACTATAGCAGATCGACCGTGTACGAACTCATTCAAGTTCTGAGATGTGACTCATTTTCAAAGCCATCTGGGATTCGACTTCAGAACATCTTCTTCGCAAAAGCCTTGCCCAAGGCGCCGCCTGGATGGTTCCTGCCAAACACTGCACTACTTTCCCTTCCCTCCAGCCCCTCGTGCAGGTAGCCGGCGGTCGCTACAGCCAAGGCGTCGCCCAGTGCTAAAGCCACTGTCGTGCTTGTCGTGGGTGCCGGCATACCGAAAGACGCGGTTTCCGATTCCGGAATGGGTGCTGGGAGGATAATAGTATCATGCGCAGGTGACGGCGAAAGTTCGTTGGTGAGGGAGCAGGTAGCGGCGCTTGTGTGCGATGTGAGAATGACTCGAGGACAGGTAGGCGGCAAGTGAGGAAGCAGAGTGTGGAGTTCGGGTGTTGAGCCGGAGAAGGTGATCAGAAGGATAAGATCATTCTGTGAATCGAATCAGCATGTAGTTCTTGCGAAGTTTCGAAAAGACAAGAATCATGGCTGGAGTACTTGTCCCTGTGCAACCAAACAGGAATAAGCAGAAGGACACTGGAAAGCACTTACACCGCAAACGACTCCCAAGTCTCCGTGCATAGCCTCAGTCGGATGCAGACCCACACTCACGATCCCAAGACTGTTCATGGTCGCAACCATCTTTTCTCCAATCTTACCACTCTTGCCTACTCCGCAGATGATGATTTTTGAGCCACATTGTATTGTGCTCGCGATCAGCTGGACTGTCTGCGTGAAGGCTACTTGAGCGGTAGCGGACGTGGCATAGTAGTCCTCAAGTGCGATAAGGGCGCGAGCCTCGGTTCCAAGGACTCGCAGGGCGGTAGGCAGGATAAGAGAGGCTGGAGAGGGTTGACACAGGTCTAGTTCTTGAGGCGGAGTTGGCGGCGCCCGTGAGTGGAGGTACGGGGATGACGGAAAGATTGTTGTTGAGGGATCAATCATGGTGATTGTTGTGATTTGTGATAATGCTACTGCTGTCGAGGGTGATGCTGCGGGACGTCGGCGCGGATGTGTAAAGAAAGTCGGAGGGAGGAGGAGGAGGAAGAGGAGGACGAGAGAAACAAGAAGGCCTTCTAATTTACAAAGAGTGCCTACATACTAAATATCAAATACGCCATGAGCGATCCTCCACAAACGTTCGAGACTGGCGTGATGAGATGCGACAATCGAAGTTGATGCGCCCTGAAGATCGAGCCGATCGATGCATGTGCTTGGGTTCCCGTCGCTCTTCCCGCTGTCTAGCGGCATCTTACCTCCGAGTGTTAGTCCCTGCGTCAGTCTCGAATGGCATCAATTCATGAATCTAGAAACCCGTCAGGAAGTCCTATTCATCCTCGGAGGGAACATTCGTCCGTCCGTCAAGGAGCATATCAAGCAGCAACAGAGCCGAGGCCTCGCGGCATGGATGTGCTGTAGACCTTGTATACCACCACCACTATATCGGTGACGTGCTGGGGATGATTACCTAATTACCTGAAGAAGGCAGTTACGGAACAGCCCGCGCTCATTCCAGGTTCGGCGGCCTAGACGGAACCCTCGAGAAAAAGTCTCCGGCCCGGAAATCAACGCGCCGGTTGAGCGAACAACTGTAAATTCTCATCTGCTTCATTGTTCTTATGAGTTACCGTCTGCTCAGCAAAATGGCAGGTAAGATAGATGCTTGGAATTGCTCAGGATGTTCGCGCCTGAAGCGGCGAGTGGAGTCATATCGAGACTCCTTCCTATTTCGCGTTCAAGCCCGTGGATAAGCGCGATAACAATTTAAACTTATCTTTTGAGCCGCATCACGAGAAATCAATGTGCTCAGTCGCTCGTGGTCAAGCACGCGATCTGGTCAGTAGTTGTGCAGGTGATTTTTCTTTCTTCAGAATTAATAGATCGTGAGAATGCTGCACACAGCACGAAATCACCAGCGGCGTGATTGCGACTTGCTCAAACATACAAACACAAGTACAATTCTGCCTGCACTGGCGGTGATATACACTGACATCATCGGCGACTCCACGACCTCGGGCGTCGGAGATAATATAATCGCAAGAGCTTATCCATCGCGACATGCTGAGATAGAAGGCTGAGAATCCATACCACGTATTCCCTCACTATTACGATAATGTCGAGTGCTCTCACAGCTCTGAGGCTTCGGTCTGCCTTTGTCACGCGGACGTGCAGCTTACCGCCACGCCAAAGACACTTTAGTCAACCGGCTCGGAGACGCCTCCTTCAACCTCAGCGATCAAGACCAGTTCAATATAGACCATTTTATGCAAGCGCAGCAACAGATCTCGAAACCATTGACCCCCCTTCTGCCAGTCATGGAAATCCTAGGCTTGCCATTGCGCCTTTGGACACCTTTCCCCGTCGTCACATTGGCCCCTCGCCGAAAACCACAAAGGAGATGCTCAAGGCGCTAGATCCACCTGCAAAATCACTGGACGAGTTCGTGACAAGCGTTCTGCCTCCAGATGTGCTTTCCAGTAAAGATCTTAGCATCGACGGTCCTGAAGCGAATCCCGAGGAAGGATACTCGGAAAGTCAACTGTTGGCTAGGTTGACTGAAATCGCAAAACAGAACAAGATTGTCAAGAGTTATATCGGCTGTGGATATGCAGACACCAAAGTCCCAGAGGTCATCAAGAGAAACGTTTTGGAGAACCCAGCATGGTATACCAGCTATACACCATACCAGCCAGAGATCAGTCAAGGTCGTCTCGAATCACTACTCAACTACCAGACTATGGTCTCAGACCTGACTGGACTATCCATTTCGAATGCGTCTCTACTAGACGAACCAACAGCTGCCGCCGAAGCCATGACCATGGCGATGAACAGCAAACGCATGCCGAAAGGTTCAACCAAAAAGGTCTATCTCGTCTCGCATCTCTGCCACCCACAAACCATTGCTGTTCTCGAATCAAGAGCTTCGGGGTTCGGAATTACCATCGAGGTTGACGATGTGCTCAAGGACAACAGCAAGCGCGTAGAAGAGATCGGTCAAGATTTGATTGGTGTGCTGGTCCAGTACCCAGACACGCTGGGTGGTGTCCACAATCTCAAGAGTCTAGGCGAAAAGGTGCATAAGCACCAGGGCATGTTCTGTGTTGCGACCGATCTTCTCGCCTTGACCGTCTTGACTCCACCTGGCGAATTCGGTGCCGATGTTGCATTCGGCAATGCACAGCGTTTCGGTGTACCATTCGGCTACGGTGGTCCGCATGCTGCCTTCTTTGCCTGCAGTGAAAAGCAGAAGCGCAAGATCCCTGGACGTCTCATTGGCTTGTCCAAAGATCGCCTCGGTGACAAGGCAGCACGATTGGCGCTTCAAACAAGAGAACAGCACATCCGAAGAGAAAAGGCGACCAGCAATGTTTGTACTGCTCAAGCATTGCTCGCTAATATGAGTGCTTTCTATGCCGTCTATCATGGGCCTGACGGTCTTCGACGGATCGCTCACAAGGTTATGAACGTCACTCGCATTCTGGAAGAGGCGGCCCGGAGGTTGGGCTACAAGACTTCTCGCGATCTCCACAATAGTTCTTCGATCTTCGATACGGTTGTCATCTCGAAAGAGGGCGGTGTATTGAAGTCACAGAGTGAGATCAACGTCAGGATGCTCGACGTCAACACCGTCGCCCTTACACTTGACGAGACGGTCGGCCAGAAGCAGCTTGACCAGATCATCAGGTTATTAGCAGAAGATATGGGTAAGACCAGGTCAGATGATCTCGATGTTTTGACCATCGCGAAAGATCTCGGTGTATCTACTGAAGATGCTCTCTCTGACATTCCCACTGAACTCAAGCGCACATCAGACTTCATGACGCATCCTGTTTTCAACAGCCACCATTCCGAGACCGAAATCCTTCGATACATGCACCACTTGCAATCAAAGGATCTGTCTCTGGTACATTCGATGATCCCACTTGGTTCTTGCACGATGAAGCTCAACGCGACTACCGAGATGGTACCGATCACATGGCCGGAGTATTCCAGCATTCACCCATTCGCTCCGGTAGAGCAAGCACAAGGATATGCCACGCTGATCAAGGAGCTGGAAGAGGACCTGTCGGAGATTACTGGATTTCACTCGGTATCGCTACAGCCAAACTCTGGTGCTCAGGGTGAATTTACTGGTCTCCGTGTCATTCGCAAGTACCTCGAAAACCAGCCAGGAAAAAAGCGGGATATTTGTCTGATTCCCGTATCAGCCCACGGAACCAATCCTGCAAGTGCAGCAATGGCCGGCATGCGCGTGGTGACCATCAAATGCGACAACAACAATGGTAACCTCGACATGGAAGATCTCAAGTCCAAATGTGAAAAGTACAGCGAGGAGCTTGGAGCCATTATGATCACCTATCCCAGCACATTTGGTGTGTTTGAGCCAAAGATCAAGGAAGCTTGTGATATCGTCCACAGCCATGGTGGTCAGGTTTATATGGATGGTGCGAACATGAATGCTCAAATCGGTCTCTGCTCGCCTGGCGAGATTGGAGCCGATGTGTGCCATCTGAACCTTCACAAGACGTTTTGCATTCCTCACGGAGGTGGTGGACCTGGTGTCGGACCGATTGGTGTTGCCGAGCATCTCGCTCCATATCTACCAGGACATCCATTGATCAAGACTGGTGGTGACAAAGCTATCGCGCCGGTCAGTGGTGCCCCATGGGGTAGCGCTAGTATCTTGCCGATCAGCTGGTCCTACATCAAGATGATGGGAGCCAGGGGGCTAACCCACGCGACCAAGATCACACTGCTGAACGCCAACTACATCTTATCACGTCTTCGTCCGCATTTCCCAATTCTGTACACCAACGAGAACGGACGATGCGCTCACGAGTTCATCCTCGATGTGCGCAAGTTCAAGGAGAGCTGCGGTATCGAAGCGATTGACATCGCCAAGCGTCTTCAGGATTACGGGTTCCATGCTCCAACAATGAGTTGGCCCGTCGCTAATACGCTGATGATCGAACCTACCGAATCCGAGAGTAAGGCTGAACTTGATCGATTCTGCGATGCTCTCATCAGTATCAGGGAGGAAATTGCCGAAGTCGAAAAGGGCACGCAACCAAAAGAAGGCAACGTGCTCAAGATGTCTCCACACAGCATGAAGGACCTCATTGTGGGTGAATGGGACCGGCCATACAGCAGAGAGACGGCGGCATATCCGCTTCCATGGCTGAAAGAGAAGAAGTTCTGGCCTTCAGTCACGCGATTGGATGACGGTGAGTCCGACACCGTGACACTATACCCGAGACGACATACTGACTCTTTAAACGCAGCTTACGGCGACATGAACCTTTTCTGTACTTGTGCTCCAATCGAGACAATTGACGGCATGACTGGTAAGGAAGCGCCAATGCCAACATAGCGGATTAGAACTTGCGATGCATTATGTCTTCAACGACTTCTTATGGTATAATTAATGGTATCGGTGGAACGACGAAATAATGCAGCGCCTGTACTATCGACATGGCAAGCGTCAAGGCAGAAGAGCGTGCACCTGGAACACAGGGCTTATGACGGCGTCGAAAACGGCTTCAACAATTGCAGCGTTCAAGCGACGAATGCGATACCGAGGGTGTACTATTATTAGCCGCTTGCCAAGAATCACATGCTTTGAAGCTGGTGACCGAGTCACGAAAACATGTGACTTGTGCTTTTCTCATGTCCAGGCAATTATCCTCGGTAGTGACCACTTCCACATCTCCGACGGAATGGACACATATATTCTCAACGATTCAGGTCAAGCTGATGAGGCTGCTGTTGCCGAGATGATAATGCATCATGGATGAAATGAAACGACGCGACGAGGTTCTGAAGTTCAGTCAAGGTTGCACAAATGTCTCCAACCAAGCGGGCACACCCCGGACTGCCGTCCCCTGATTGGGCAAGCCCGATTATGGGGTAGCACGATCGGTCGTTCCTGCCCTGGCTGGATGTTGCTACACATGGAAGGAGCGATTCATCCTATAGGCTCATTCCTTGCTAATGCGTGCCATAGGTAACTACCGTACTTGCCGCAAACTGCAATTAGATTCGAGACTTGACCCTGGAGCGTGTCACGAAACTCAATTGACTGCAGCAATTATCATTTCTTTCTCACCGCGATATCTCCGCTAGCAGATGTACAGTACGAGCCGACAGCCATGCCCCCAGCACATGCGTCTGTACGCCCTCTGCTATAGGTCGAGGCTGCACACTCGTCGCTGCCCCTCATCTCGCGGACGCGGATCTCCCATGGATCTACGAACCTGACTTGCTTAGCGTCGTCCCAATCACATGCAAAAACAGAAGCTCGCGTCCAACCCTCCGTATTTTCGTCCACAGTAGCGGGGCACCGAGGGGCAGTCAACCTTTCCCCCATTGTCGGGGTCTCCTGTGCCTCAAGAGGTACTGTACGGTGCAGTAACGTTACCACACTATTACGGAGAAGCATGTGCTCGCTGGGCTGTTGCTCATGCAAGATGATGGTCGAGTCTTGTGCCCCCCCTCAACCATCTCATCTCCCAGCTAGCTGTCTGCTAATATACAATTATAGCCGGAACCATCGTCTCTTTTGCCGCGCAGTGGACTGCCTTGACCGTTGACTGCGTGCTGGGTCTGTGATCCTCGTCGCGCGTACTACGTAGCCGGCCAGCACTCGGACGTCGTCCGTAGTTCACACTCTGCCACATTTACGCCCAAACCCACTAACTACGTTACAGCGTGTCCACTACTGACTGGGCTGATCGTGCCTGTCATTCATATACCCATACAGCTCGCCCTCTCCTCGTGCATCTGTCCTTCCTCCTGCTCTCTCCTATCACTTCTGTCCTCACTTACTGGCAGTACCACGTACCTCTCCAATCCCGCTACAATCCGCCATCATGGCCCTCAACATCTTTCAGCAGACATTGCTGAACCCATTCGGCCAGATCAGTCTCGCGACCATCTTGCTCGTCCTCGTTGTCGTGGTATATTTTGCCTTTTCCTTCACCGAGCTTCAATCCGCGGGGAAGTTGCTTAAAGCCGCCCGCACCGGCATCTCCTTTGCGTACAACTGCTTCCTCAAGCCTCACAGCGGAGATCATACCGGCAACCAGCAGGATGCTCTCGAGAGCTTCTACAAATCTCAGGCTGGCATTTACGATGCTACCAGATCCAAGCTCCTCGATGGCCGAGAGAATATGCTCGGTCTCGTGGCCGCCCAGATCAAGCATCAATCCGAGTCTGGTCAGCTCACTCGCAAGCCAATCTGGGTTGATGTAGGAGGTGGAACTGGTTGGAACATTGAGCAAATGGGCCAATATCTCCCAGTGAATGACTTTTTCCACGCCGTCTACCTCGTCGATCTCTCCACCTCTCTCTGCGAAGTCGCAAAGGCCAGGTTCGAACGTTTGGGCTGGAAGAACGTCTTTGTTGTCTGCCAGGATGCTCGCATGTTCAGACTCAGCGACTACGAGGCCGGCATTGACAATGAAAAGGCTGTCTTCAGCATTGGTCAGAGCGCCTACGACGAGCAAGAGCATGGACACAAGGTCAACGCCGACTTGATCACCATGAGCTACAGCCTGTCCATGATACCAGAGTTCCACCCGGTCGTCGACTCCATGTCTTCCCTTCTCGGTCGAAACGGTATCATGGGTGTTGTTGATTTCTACGTCCAAAACCAGCTCGAGTTCCAGAACCGCAACTACACCGGTGGTATCATTGACCGCCACTGCATGTGGATCTCGCGTGTCTTCTGGCGAACCTGGTTCGAGATGGACCGCGTTCACCTCGAGCCAGCCCGCCGCGATTACCTCGAGTACAAGTTCGGTACCACCCTGAGCACCAACGCCCGCAACCACTTTTTTGGCTTCCGCATCCCATTCTACATCTGGATTGGTTGTGCTAAGCAGACCAAGTCTTCTCTTCAGAACTTGGCCGCCATTGACGCCGCTGTCACCGAGTCTCCGTTCATATCCGCCCTTGACCTCCAGACCAAGAAAGCTGGTCAGGGTCAGAAAGTCGACAGCCGCCGCTCATCATCCACCGAGCGCAGGTCCAAGGCCTACGACACAGCCATTGTTAACCTGTCTGCAAGCCTTCCACTCCCTTCTGCTTGGTACCAGCAGCACCACTGGAGAGTCTACTACGACGAGCAACTTCAGAAGCACAGACAATTCGGCGACGAGTACATCTACGCTTTCACCTGGGAGGATGCTCGTGCGGATGCACGTATCTTGAAGATTACCGGCGACGATGTAATTCTCGCAATCTGCAGTGCAGGTGACAACATTCTGTCTTATGCTCTCGAACAGCCAAAGCGCATTCACGCAGTCGATCTCAACCCCAACCAGAACCACCTTCTCGAGCTTAAGGTGGCCGCTTTCACATCGCTCAGCTACGCCGACACCTGGAAACTTTTTGGTGAGGGTAAGCACGAGAACTTCACCAAACTCCTCATCAGCGACATGTCTCCTCACCTGTCCTCCCAAGCCTTTGACTACTGGCTCCACAAGGGACCAGCCACTTTTGATCCAAAGGGCAAGGGTCTCTACTACACCGGTGGCTCACGCCACGCTCTCAACCTCATCCAATGGCTCGGCTACCTCCTCGGAATCGCGCCCGACATGAAGCGTCTCGCCAACGCCGGCACCCTCGCCGAGCAGCGCGAAATCTGGTTCAAACGGGTCCGCAAAGTCTTGCTCTCTCAATTGCTCGCCTACACCGTAATCGGAACCGAGCGCTTCCTCTGGAAAGCCCTCGGCGTGCCCGCCGCACAACGCCAGATGATCGAAGACGACTACGCAACCACCAACGACAAAGTCACCGCCGTCAACAGCGGCGTCAAGTCAGGCCAAGCAATCTGGGAGTACGGCGTCAACACACTCGACCCAGTCGCGAACGAAACTCTCCTCAGCAACGACAACCACTACTACCTCCTCTGTTTGCAGGGCCACTACACCCAGCGCTGCCACCCTAACTACCTGGCGCCAAAGGCGCACATCAAGCTCTCGGCCCCGACCGCGTTCGACGGCCTGCGCATCCACACCGATGAGCTGAAAGAAGTCATTGGCCGCATGGCGCCTGAAACGCTGACGATTGCTGTCCTCATGGACAGTATGGACTGGTTCGATCCAGCGGGCAAGGAGGCCACGGTGCAGATCCGCGCCGTCAATCGTGCGCTCAAGACCGGTGGACGCGTCATGGTTCGCAGTGCCGGTCTCAAGCCATGGTATATCCGCCAATTCGAGGCCGAGGGCTTCAGTGCCAAGAGAGTCGCTGCCCGCATCCCGCCTGGTAGCTGTATTGATAGGTATGCTGTTGTTTCACCCGATGGTCAAGTTCGTCAACTAACCTGCGACAGGGTCAACATGTACGCTTCTACCTGGATCTGCACCAAGGTCGCCGGTTGTGCTGCCGAGTGAACGATAGGTGTGGTTCCGAGTCACGCGTTGACTGCAAGAGCAGGGGTTGGGCACGAAGTACAGAAGATACCGGGGGTCACACGAGGAGCAGTCAATGTTCAGTCGAACTTTCTCTGAAAGGAGTTATGTTCTGGAAATTACCAAACCATGTCATCTGCATGTTGACGGTGTTGAAGAAAAAAAGCAAAGCATACAGCGTGTTTTCTTTACCAAAAAGCCGCAAAGACGAAATAAGGAGATAGAAAAGATAGTTGTATACCCCCAAATCCATTTACGTTTCAAACGACCTGGCCCGCACTTTGCTGTCAGACCGAACTGGATTTATGTCGAGCTAGAGTTATAGCAAAGAAGACAACGAGGGGTCTGGCAATAGGTCTGGCGACGCGTCTGGCGAAGGATCTGGCGAAGAGTCTGGCGATAGGTCTAGCGATGAGTCTGGTGAAGAGTCTAGCGAAGAGTCTGGCGATAGGTCTAGCGATGAGTCTGGTGAAGAGTCTAGCGAAGAGTCTAGCGATAGGTCTGGCGATAGGTCTGGCGATAGGTCTGGCGATAGGTCTGGCGAACGTACTCGCCGGTCTGCGGTCCGGAGCCAGACTGTTGAGAAAGATATGGTGGTTTCGATGCGGCTCGATTGAAGGTGGTTGTTTATTGCTTATAAAGAGAGGTGTTAAGCCAATCGCTCTAAGCAGTCATTTAAGCGCTCAGCAGCGTGGTTCGGCGCCTAGTGAGGTTCTAGCTAAGAACGATTAAGGTGGTATGGTACGAAGGGTTTTGCTGAACGGAGTTGTCCAAACTACTTTGCGTGCATCGATGCTGTGTGTCTACTCCTATTTCTGTTCCAGATATCTAGAGCCCGCCCTTGGGGAACTCAGCAATCCAATTCTTCATCTGCGCAATAGCATCATCAATTGCCGCCTTTGCGCCGGCGTTCACTGCTCCGTTCTCCGTAATCAGATCGCTGGTGTGGAACCCGCCTGGGACGACGATGACGGGCGCTTGTGAGGTTGAACTCAGTGGACCTAGGACGTTTTAGCATCGCTTTAGAACCATGAAGACGGCGGCTCGAGTTAGTATAGAGCGCCGAGCGTGTGATGGGGGATCGGGGTGTTGCTACTAAGAAGAAGAAGAAGAGAGATAGAGAACATACCGCCCGGCCTGAAGTCACTGCTGACACCAGCCTCGCGCCATGGATCAAACCCGCCATTGACCCACAGCAAACGCGTACTATTCGTAAAATTCCAACCTTTGGTATACGCATTGACTCCCTCCTCGGTGGCCCCGTTCGCTTCGCCGACGACGTGACCGTCAACGGGTGGAAAGAACAGCGGGCACTGGCGGTTATTCCAGTCATCGTCAACGAGACGAGACACGATAGACGGCCTGCCTTGCGGCGCGCCGTTTTGCCAGTATCCGAATGGCTGGTTACAGAGAAGCCAATACCACTGCCTGTCGTAGGTATTGGAAAGGGACGTGTCGGTGTACATGGGGCTGCTGGCGTTGTAGGTGTTGAAGCACTGCACGCTGCGTGGGTCTTGCCACTCGGCGTAGCCGTAGCCGGCGCAGGTGCCGGGGAGGTAAGTATTGTTGAACCAGGAGGCGTAGCCGGCCAGGGCGGTCGTGAGACCTACACCTTCAGCACCGGGGAGGGTCGTGTTGGTCGCGTTGCCCTTCACGCCTTCGACGGCGTCGCACCATTGGTAGAAGCCGCCGCTCTGGTAGAACTGGTTGGATTGCCATAGCCAGGGCTGTGATGGTCAGTTTAAGGAAGTGGATCTGCTGGGGGATTTCACTTACGCCGTTCTCGATCGCGGAGGCAAAGTCAGCGGCATGTTCGAGTTCCTGTAGTCCGAACATCGCTTCCAAGTTGTACTGCTCCTCGGCGGTGCCGTTCAAGAAGACAGAATCGATGTGGTCGATGACGAGTGAGACGTCTTTGCTGCAGTTCTTCGGCATACCCTCTCGAACAGGCACGAAATACTCCCAGTAGTTCTCTATCGCCTGGACTGGGGCGGAACTTGCGTGGTAAGCCCAGAACACACCTGGGTCTGTTGATGCCGTCCAGGCTGACAAGGCGCCACTGTAAGAGCCACCCATCAGAAGCCATGGAGCCTTCTTTGGACCGCTAGTGCGTCTGTAGTCGAATGGTAGTCGAACATTGTTAGCGAAGGTAGTTAAGTCTTTGATCGAGTTCATCAAAGTAAGGTATTGGAGGTTCTCGGTGGTGAGTTCGGGATATGGCGATGAGTTGCCCCAGTATCTGTGCTCGAGGACGATAACAGCAGCTCCGATCTCCGACGCAAGAACTCCGGTTGTCCGGTTGACGGTGGTGTATGACTGATAGCCAGTAACGTTAATCTCACCAGGAGTGAAGAGAATGATCCTATTTCTTGTCAACAGGAGAGCTTCGTTGATTAGTACAGGCCTCGTTAGTTTGGAGTAAGTAGCCTGGCATGAAGTAACGATTCCTGAGTCAGAGGAGAACGTACGGAGAACCGGGACCAGCCCAAAATTCGTTTGACCAGTAGTAGAATTGCGAGAACGTGCCGAGTGATGGATTGTCGTGATCGATATACTGCTCGAATGTCGAGTTGCCGAATGTTATGTTCCCAGGACTCGACTTGGGATGATGAGGGTATTTCTCCCAACCAGCAGGATGGAGCAGACCATGGCCGTCTTTCCTACCATGTGGGCCCCATGCAGACACAGAGGTGAGGAACAGCGCGCCAAGTATTAGACACTTCATAATGAAACCGCTAAGAATGTGATAGGGAAAAACCTCGAAACGAACAGGAAAAGGACTTACCTATATTTATCTATGTTTTCCGTTCGTCGTCGTCTACAAGCTTCGTCATTTCAGGAAGGTGTCCTGGTGAGGTAATCCGTACAGACCGACAAGAGCTCTTTTCTTTCCCGATGAGTTAATGCTCGTATTGTTGCGTGCGGTTCTCACAGGAAGATAAAACCGGCTTTCCGCACCTTCTGCTCGGGGCATAGTATGCTGTACGATTCGTGCTAGGAGCGTCTTCCACGAACTCAGCATGCGCAAGATGACCAGCATGCATAGTTTAGCGTTGCATCGTCCATGAGGATAGTCCAGGAGCGAGCTTGAAGTAGAAGGTGACGGTCGAAGAGATAAGGTCGCGTGATAAGTGGGTGGAGTTAAATTACCTGATGATCAGTGGGGTCGACGTGGTCGGTTAAGTCGGCCTCGGCTTCTTGCCTATAACAGTCTATACTGCTATCAGCATCGAATTTAGGCATATATATATGATAGAGCAACGATAACACGATACGTTGATTACATGTGATCGTACATTCTAATGACTCGGACCGGTATGCATATAATCGAGCTTTCAATCCACACGAACACGATCGTTAGCAACCAGCACAAACGCATCTACACCTGCACCTTGAACTGGTAATAACGTTAATAGATCCAATATACACTTCCGGTCCATCCTACTCCCTGCCAGATATCCTTCCACACCGTCTCATCTCCTCTCAGCCTCAAGCTCCTGCTCAGCGGCTCGGTAGTACTTGGCGGTGTCGACACCGTGCTGGTTGTGGTTGACAAGGTTGAACCACGGCATGACGTGCAAGAATGTGCCTGAGTATCTGCTCTGTCTGCTCGCGACTCCCTGCATGTACTCGGTCATGCTGCTATGGCCGTACAAAGGCTCACCGGCCTTGACTTTCGCTACCATCTCACGCATGTCCATATCGATCTCGCGGCGGTTCTCAGCGAAGCCGTAGAAGCGGTCTGTTGTCCTGTGTCAGCATTGTTTTCTGGCATAGTGTTTGTCCTGTGCTAATGTGCGGCCTGAATCTTGTCCTCCATTTTCGGTTCATCGTCCAGATGTTTCGAGTGCGATCGCAGGAATATGTCGAGGATAGAGAGGACAAACGTACTGATCGACCTCGAGTATGCGAGCAAGAATCCTGCCGTCAATCCTACTGCACCCATCAACCTCATCGGTCCTGCGAATCCTCCTTTTCCGACACTCGATGGTGATACCCTCTCCATGAGCAGGAGTGCTGCCGGTCCCATCGCTGCAAATCCAGCTCCGTAGCCGTAGTCCGAGCCACGCATGTATGACACCACGCGCGTAAAGTGTCTGCAGTCATTAGTCTCGTCTCTCTTCGTTCGGCGTCTTGGCAATTGATGCTGGTATTGTCGGATTGGTCGGTAACGAAAGGTACGTACGGGTCACTGTCTATGAGCTACCAAACGTCAGCATTTCCATCCAGCTAGTTCGTCTCAGCAGAACGTACCGGGTATTCTGTGTTCAGCCTCTTGGCTGGGATGTAGGCTGGGTGTCGTTGTGGATATTCCACGGTGTTGGGGGCCGCAGAGGGCATGGATGTCGGTCTGTCTGCCATCTTGGTTTGATTGCGCGAAGATACGTCTAGATCATACAATGGCACGATCTCCGTCAATGGCTGCGGTCCTCGAATGAGTGGAGGTGAGGTTCGACTTGACATTTAGTCTTGGCGTTCGACTCGTGACTTCGAAGTATATCTCGAAATCGCGAGTCATGCTAGATACTTCACCTTGCACTCGCATCAGATGTACGAACAGTAACTTTGCCGCTGATTCTATACTTGCCTTCTTGAATTATTCGTCTTGTTGATTGAATGAGTTCGGTAACTTCTAATTCAGATATTAACTGAGCATACTCACTCGAAATTCCACGAAAGTAACCTGTCTTGTATAATTTATCCTCGCCTCCAGACCTTGAACATGCCTCCTCCGGTAATACACCTTTAGAAGATCCATATATGGCCAGAACCTAATACATGAGTAGCGATCGAACAAACTTCCCGGGGCTCAGACCGAAAGTGCTCGAGAGATCCGACGATCATTCTTCTGTAGGGAACCTCCGCAGACCTCATCGCGAATCACGATCTGATAGTTCCTCGTAGGCGATTTGTGTCAGAAAGGCTATGCTCGAAGTAATGAGCTCGAAGCACACGAGAACAGTTATGATCACCAACATAAGAAGGTAAGTTCTTGGACGGATGTTGTCCTGCTCCCTTCTTTGCTACGAGTCCTTATCTTCAATTTCCTCTTCTTCAATTTCCTCTTTGCTTCATCGCACATATGATGATTCTTCCTTGCTATTCTTGTCGCAAGCACTCTTTCGTCGCCGTTGCCCGTCATATGCAACATGATGATTCTGACTTTCCCCAGCGCCTGAAAGAAATGAAAGCCATGACACGCCAAGTGCCAGCTAGCAACAAACGTAAGGAGAAATCAGAAATGATAAGCCTGAACCTCCAATCCTCCGACGGCCCAAACCGGTCCTCGACAGCTGCCTCCGCTTTCACCTCGAAATCCAAGCCCCTCGGTTTCAGTGACGCTTTACGAAAAGAGCCTGTCCCACTCGAGACCACGGCAGTCACTACTGAATCGAGGCTGGAAAACGTGGGGAGCGAGCATAAGTATGTGGAAAGGCCGCTGATGTGGGATGAGCTCGACGAGGCAGATGGGATGCTGGATCTCAGTGGACGACCGGCGGGGCTGCAGAAGATCGTGGACTCACATGCGGAGTACGTGGAGCACAGGCAAGGAAGCTTGGTTGATGATGTGTGGCGACGGATTGAAGCGATGAGAGAGCATTCTATCAAGTCCTGATGGATTTTTAGCTCGAAACCTCGTCTGTCTTTGATAGACGGTAGGTCTGGGCAATTGAAGCTTAGCGCGGCGTTACGGTATACCATGCTCGTGGTTGACAAAATAAGTGTTGCATACAACACCCTAACCAGCCTTTTCAGGACACTGTGTATAGCACCAGCTGTTCATTGTTCAACATATAACGGTGATAACTATTTAAATTAATTTCCAGTCAAGTATTATCAATTGTAGGTATTAGTTGACCTTCTTGCCTGTATTAAAGACGTTCGAGGATTCATCACAGTGTGACAGTTATTCTGTCACCCGTGTGCCATGATCATCACGAAACATGTTTTGTAACAATATGAGTAATATATCTCTATTGTGCCATGACTAATACTGGGTATCTTGCCCATGGTGCTCAGTGCGCCTTGCTTTTGGGATTTTGAACTTTTAACCACTCATGACGAAGCCCAGACTCATTCTGGAATCCTTTCTGGCCTCTAGATATTCGTTTTTGTTACCCTCATCTCTGACATCAGACAACGGCTCTGATTGCGGAACTTCATAGTTCGCCAGAGCCTGTTGCACCAAAGCTTGACCTGATTGCTGTCTGGGTGCCGGAGACGGCGAACTCGGGTCCGGTCGTTCTGCAAGTATGAAGTCTAATGCTAGTCGATCTACCACCTGCTGTTGTTGTGGCGGTGGTGGGGTTGATGCTGGAATTGTGCATGCTGGAATGGAGTACAAATCCATCATTTCTTGTTGGCGGTCGGTCTTCTCCTGCACGTTTGCCTGTGGCGTTCCCTCGAATTGCTCCTACGCTAGATGAGGGGTTACGCGTGCAGGCAAGCTCGGAGAGGGTGGGTCAATCTGCATCGCCTCCTCGGTGTCGCCGACGTATTCTTCTTCAATCGAAGGACGTGCTTTGCGAGGGAGCATCCAAGCTTTCTATGCTGGACCATCACCGCCTTCGAGACCTTCCAGGTCCTCCGGCACTGGTACTGTTGGGTCGACAACTGACTTTGCAAGCTGTCGTCCTCTGAGCTCTGATTCGAGTGGGTCACGAACCGTGATTCCCATGATATCTGCAGTCTCTTCTTCCTCGCCTTGATGACCTGCGACCTTTCTCTTCTGTCGGATATTGGTCCTCTGCATGATAGGATAGAAGTAAGCACCCTTCTTCAGTCTGCTGGCACCGACATCCAACTCCGGATCGTGCAAAGCAAGAGCCACGGTGTCTGCGTAGTGGTTCTCTGCATCTCCTGCCTGCTGATATGTCTCGTATGTTCTGATCTTGTTGTATCTGAACGACTTGCTTCCATCGGCCTCATCATGGCTGTAAAGGGAAGGATCGTCATTGTCTGGGTCTTTGACGTCGAATTTCCGCTTCATTCCATGGACGTATTGACGGTTCTCTGGCATGTACAGCTCGTAATCATATTCCGGTGCTGGTTGCGTGAGATTCAAATCCGCTTCATAGGCAGCCATTCGATCCTCGTGCCTCTCCTCGTTTATGTTTATCGGTTTCAACATTGCCACGTCCAAGCAAGGGTCGTATTTGTCGGTCATTCCGCTTGGATTGCTATTGAACCTCATCACGATGAAAGCCAAGCTCCTCTCCTGAACAGCGTCCAAATCTGGCAAGACAGGATAGCTATCAAGCAGTTGAAGGGACGGGTTGGTAGGGTGCTTCGGGTTTGCCCAGGCTTTCGCATCCGCATCGGTGATGGCTGCGCCTTTGACCTTGTTGTCCTCTTTTGAATCCGGTCCTTTTCGCACGTCGTGTGGATAAGCAATGTCGAAGCCTTTCACAACGTATCTCAGCATGGTATTTGGGTCCTGCTTGTTCTCCACCTCTTGCTTCCGTTTTCTCTTTGGGTCGTTCCTTAGTCTCAAAAGATCGTGAGAAGTGCTAGACTCAAATCTTCCTTGACCTTGATTTGAGGAAATGTATTCGGTCCTTCGCAAGAAACTGACACCACTCGAGGCAGCGGCCGACTTTCCTAATGCAGCCAGAGGCCTAAGTAATGCTCGATCGTGCGGATGAACAGGCGGTACGGGGTCGCGTGTCATGATGGCTGTCTCGAATGAGTATTCACGTGTGCTGCTCTGAACGTTGTCTCATACCTTCTTCATTTCCATCAAAGACACCTGGAATACCCACCAGGTCAATGGGCATTCCAAGCTCTGCATCTGCCTCGATGTTCAATGGCTGTTCGCGAGCAAGGCGAGAAGCGAACGCGGCAGATGTGTAAAGGCCACTCGAAAGACCGGTTCCAGGAATGTCAAGCAGCTTTGGCGGATTCGGTGGTGGTGGGAGCGTATTTGAATATCTCACGCGCGCAATGTAGTCCTGGTGATGGACGCGCTCAGGTCTGGACGCCATCTTGCCTGTGTGTAGGGTGGAACCTGATGGTGAGATAAAGATAGCAGTCCCTCTGCGTGCGTTGATCCTCGATTTGCGCGAGCACGATTTGCGACAAATTGACAGAAGTGAATGCCGCGTGAAGTCGCGATTCATGAAGCTGCCACAACCTTGAATTCGGAGAAGTCTTGGCGTTGATCTGGTTGGAGAAGCGCAACGTGCAGGCCGCCGGCCTCTCATTCGTACAGTACTTTGACATGCTTATATAAGTCGGTAGTGAACATCAATCGAGCTCAATGTTTTGAGCAAGGGCAATGCATCCAGACGTGTTACCTCAATGTCATTTCCGTGACGCCTTTGTCTCCATGAGAGAAGTATGGCATCTTCAATAGTTGGTAACTTACACGGGGCGGTACAGAGTGTGACGGGTATCGTTGCCTCCTTCACCACCACCGCCACTAACACGACTGCTTCTGATGTTGTCTCCCCAGGAATGGCATACAGAATCTTTGTGATGCTGCCGAGTATCCTCCTCTCTGCGATTGCTTTCATCACAATCACATTACCGACATGGGCGTTTACCTTTCTTTCCACGAGCTTGACCCTGACCGTCAGCATGACCACTCTTCTACTAATCTTGGTGTTTGTCGTCTCGACTGGCAGCTGGCTGATCAGATATCGATGGATGAATGTGTATGAACGACTCCCTCCCAGTCCACAAAGGAAGGAACCTATGGTCGAGATGTTTCCAGATACTCAGGAATCCGACTCGAAACCCGGATTGTCAAACTATCTGGACGAGTTTTTGAGTGCTATCAAGGTCTTCGGGTACCTGGAACGACCAGTTTTTCACGAATTGACCAGAACGATGCAAACCAAAAAGCTCATTGCAGGCGAGACTTTGCTTCTTGAAGAGGAGAAAGGCTTCTGCCTCGTCGTGGATGGCATGGTCCAGATCTTCGTCAAATCGAATCGTGGTCGAGACGATGAGGCGAACGAAGACCGCAACTTTGCCAATGGCATGGACGAGGAGCAGCATGATCAAGGCAATCAGGGCTACCAATTGTTGACAGAGGTTAGAAATGGCGCTCCAATGTCATCACTCTTTTCCATCCTTTCGCTGTTCACCGAAGGTGTAAAGCTCAGACACGACGACCCAAACGAAGAAGTAGATGGTGATCTGCTCAGACCAGGCATACGGAGGAACTTCAGCATCAACTCGGTGAATCCTTCCCCTGCGCTGACCGCTTCTCGTCCGCTTTCCAGACGAAATCTATCACATCTTGACGGTGCTGTTCCGCCATTCTCTCTCGATGGTGGAGAGGACGGCGAAGTCAGTATGCCTACATCGCCACAAAGGACCAGGCACGAATATCTCAACAGAGGGGCTAAACCCAAACAACAGTCATCCGCACATCCCGACATTGTTGCTCGAGCCTCTGTCGATACAACTATCGCCATCATACCAGCGACCGCTTTTCACCGCTTGACAAGAGTGTACCCCAAGGCTACAGCCCACATCGTTCAGGTCATTCTGACAAGGCTGCAGAGAGTCACTCTTGCTACGGGACACTCGTATCTCGGTTTGACTAGTGAAGTCCTGCGAACCGAACGTCTAATGGACCGGTATACTACCTATGACCTTCCAGACTTCCTTCGTGGTGATGCTATGGAACGACTCAAAGACAAATTTCGCAAGGAACTCGAGCGTGTGGGTCCAGAGGAGACGACCAAAGGCATTGCGCTACACAACCCAAGATCGAGCCACGGGCGCAGATCTGGTGACGGTATGCACAAAGAGGCGGTCAAATCTTCAAGAGGGCCTGCCGTGAGCCCACCGTTACAGGCCCGCCCTGGGACAGCGGAGTCAAAAGCCAATGTCACGTCGCAACAAGAACTGCGAACGCCCAAACGAGAAGATAGTCGCAGTGGTATGAGTGCCGGAGATCTACTCACAAACACGCATGCTGCTCAAAATGGACACCGAAATAGTCGGCTGAGCTTCTCACAGCCCTATCAGACACCACGACCCATGATTCGTGAAGCGACAAGTCCTCTGAGCCACAGAAACTTCAACCCTTTTGCATCGTCTATGCGAAATCGAATCCAACTCCAACGTCAAGACTCGCGTGACGAGGACCAGCTGTTCCGGGAATCAATCCTTGATTGCATGATGAAAGCTATCGGCCTCAGCAAGATGCAAGATGACCACAAAGTACCGTCCTCGGTACCCCAATCGCCAAGGCTTGTGTCTTATGACTCGAAGAGACAGAAGGCCGTCTTCAACAATGCGTTTGGTTTTATGGATCCTTTCGATGGTTCTGAACATGGCGAGTCAGAATCTGTGTCCGTATCCGCGATGAGCAATGTAGCCTCCTCGGCAGCCGTTCTTGAGGAGCTAAAACATGAAGTAGAGATCGTCTTCTTCCCCAAGGACTCTGTGCTTGTTGAACGAGGCGAACGCAACCCTGGACTGTACTACGTAATTGATGGATTCTTGGACGTCAGCGTTGCTGTGGACGAGACGGACTTGGAAACGAATGTGCTCGGTACCACACCTCACAGGAACGCATCGGAAGATCCAAACATCTTTACTGTACCTCTCGATAGAGACAGGACGCCTGAGAACCGATCTTTCGCAACCTCCAAAACCTCCAAGGATAACAAGAAGCAGGTCCGGAAGAGTATCACAATGATCAAACCTGGTGGTCTGGCGGGCTATCTTGGTACCGTTGGCTCCCACAGATCAATGATTGACGTAACGGCAAAGACAGATGTCTACGTCGGCTTCCTTCCCATCAGTGTCGTGGAAAGAGTGGTCGACCGCTTTCCCGTTGTCTTGCTCACGATGGCGAAACGTTTGACAAGCCTTCTCCCACGGCTGATCTTGCACATCGACTTTGCACTAGAGTGGGTACAAGTCAACGCTGGCCAGGTCATTTATCATCAAAAGGACGAAAGTGATGCCATCTACATCGTACTCAACGGCAGACTACGCGCCGTACAAGAAACAGACCAAGGGAAAGTCAGAGTCGTCGGTGAGTATGGTCAGGGAGACAGTGTCGGCGAGCTGGAAGTCTTGACAGAGTCCACCAGGCCGGCCACATTGCATGCCATTCGAGACACGGAGCTGGCCAAATTTCCTAAGACCCTTTTCAATAGCCTAGCACTTGAACATCCTGGCATCACCATCAAGATATCCAAGATCATCGCCGCACGTATGAGAGCGCTCATCGAGGATCCTCTCTCGGATACGAATAAATCCATGGGTCGTACTGCGCTGCAAGATAGGACCTCATCCACTAGCAATTTGCGTACGGTGACCATCCTGCCAGTCTCGACCGGAGTGCCGGTAATCGAGTTTGGTCATCGCCTGCTCTCTGCACTGAACCAGATGGGCACATCAAATGGAGTCGTCTCACTGAACCAGACCGCCATTCTTAACCACCTGGGCCGCCATGCTTTCACCAGGATGGGCAAGCTCAAACTATCCCAATATCTGGCAGACCTAGAGGAAATGTACGGCCTGGTTTTGTATGTCGCAGATACCAACGTCAAGTCGCCGTGGACACAAACCTGTATCAGCCAGGCAGATTGCATTCTTCTGGTTGGTCTGGCTGAAGGTTTGCCCAGTATTGGCGAATACGAACGGTTCATGCTCACGGTCAAAACTACAGCACGGAAAGAGCTGGTCTTGCTTCACTCGGAAAGATATTGTCCACCAGGCCTCACTCGACGCTGGCTTCGAAACCGACCGTGGATTAATGGCAGTCATCACCACGTTCAGATGTCGTTCCGCAGCCCTGCCGAACCTGTGCAACCTCAGCTCAGAAGATTTGGAACTGCACTCAAGCAGCGAGTCCAAGTACTTCAAGCAGAAATTCAAAAATATACGTCCAGAAAAGTGCGCCAGACTCCACTCTACTCTGCCGAAACACCGTTCAAAGGAGACTTCCACAGACTTGCCAGGAGGCTTTGCGGAAAATCGGTCGGCTTGGTCCTGGGAGGCGGTGGTGCTCGTGGTATCTCCCAAGTGGGCATCATTCGCGCGTTAGAGGAAGCTGGAATCCCAATAGACATTGTTGGCGGTACTTCTATCGGATCCTTCATCGGCGCTTTGTATGCCTGGGATGCAGATGTAGTTCCCATGTACGGTCGAGCCAAGAAGTGGTCTAGTAGAATGGGCAGCATGTGGAGATTTGCTCTCGATCTCACATATCCTTCGTAAGTTTGATAGCACATCAAACACTTTATTTGATTACTGACATCTTTAGCGTCTCCTACACTACCGGTCATGAGTTCAACAGAGGCATTTTCAAAACCTTCGGTGACTCTCAAATCGAAGATTTCTGGCTCGAATTCTACTGCAACACGACAAACATCACGAGGAGCTGCTCTGAGATCCACAGCAGTGGCTATACCTGGCGCTATGTCAGAGCATCGATGACACTTGCCGGTCTCATCCCTCCTCTTTGCGACGAAGGAAACATGCTAGTCGACGGTGGCTACGTCGACAACCTGACAGTATCGCACATGAAGTCGCTTGGAGCCGACATCATCTTTGCGGTGGACGTTGGTGCCGTTGATGATGACACACCACAATTCTACGGCGACTCCCTCTCTGGTTTCTGGGCGACGCTCAACCGATGGAACCCCTTCTCGACCTGGACGAACCCACCTTCTCTTGGTGAGATCCAAGCTCGTTTGGCATACGTCTCCAGCATTGGTGCCCTCGAAAAGGCAAAGAGCACACCAGGTTGCAGATACATGCGACCACCTATTGAGGGCTACGGCACTCTGGAATTTGGCAAATTTGACGAGATCTACCAAGTCGGTTACACATATGGCAAGCAGTTTCTGGCTCAGTTGCGCGACCAGGGGATATTGCCGGTAATGGAAGAGACGGAGGAAAAGAAGAACCTCAGGAGGACAATGGCTCCGAGAAGAGCAAGCATATAAAGACGTTGTAGAGTATGCTGACCTCGCCATAATACCTTGGCACAAAATTCATAGATCCAAACGTGACAGATGATGGGGGATCGACAGCGATGAACGTGCTCAAGAGGAAGACAGGATACCATGCTTGGGCACAGGAGTTGAGACAGCTAACGCTAGACCGGTAGTCTTCAGTCCATCTTCAGCGAGTGTGTGTATCATGCAATCAGATAATATCCAACTCATCATCACTGTCCAGCCCGACCGCATCGCCCAGACTTTCCCTACCCGGTTCTCTAATACCCTTGTCAAGCACAAATCTCGCCTTCTTCTTCGGCGACTCACTCCCACTTTTCCTGCCCACACTCAATATCCCATCCAGCTTGCTCTGGCCCTTCTCCGGCACCACCTCGTCCTGTTTCTTCTTCTCGAACGCTCCCCACTTGAACGCCTTTCCCCAGCCCATAGCCTCGGGCCCACCGCCCGTCGTGCCCATCAACGACGCCGCACTCGACGACGTCTGGAACGCGCGCTTCCTGCCTTTCGCAGGCGACAGCCGCACATCTTCGCTCCTCTTCACAAGCCCAAGTTCGGCCGCGCTCTGCTTCGGCGCCGGGACACCATACCCATCACCTCCGCCCTCCGCCTCGTTCGCTGCCTTGGAGGCAATCGCGGACGAGGAACGCAAGTACTCAGCCCCGATCCCATTTCCCATCTCGCCCAACTTGCGCATCAGATCCTTCTCTTTCTGCTTCTCCGCCTGTCTCTTTCTCAACCCCTCCGCCCCCATGCGGTCTTCACTATCCAGCATCTGCGCGGTACTGCGTCCGCGCCCCGTCTCTGGACCGAGGAAGTAGTGCTCACCACTCTCGGCATCTCTGCCGCGATTAGACGGCGCTTTATTACGCTCGAAGGCGCCAGTCGGCAAGCGATACGAGTTCGGGCCCTTGCGTTCGGGCGACCCGTTGGCCGTGCGTCGGCCGAAGCGGAACATGGTGTTGAACTCCATGCGCGAGGCGCGGGTTTTATCCAGCACGAGATTGACGTGGTAGTCGCAGTGCTGGGTCTTGCGCTTGTTGATCCAGGCGTTGCAGAGCGAGTTGTCTTTTTTCAGTGAGGCGCAGAAGCCTAGATCGCGTGCGGTGCCCAGTTCCAGGATCTCGTCATCGCTGTTGGTCAGTTTTAGGCTGAAGCGCCCCGTGTCGCGCTGCCCGGGTTTGGGTGGCATTACGGCTGGGTTGAGGATCGCGAGGACCGTGCCCGGGGTCAGTTTCCAGTACGCGCTGAAGGCCGTGTCGAAGAGGAAGAGGTCGATTTCCCAGTTCAGGTCGGTGAGTTTGAGGACCATGAACTTGTTCTTCGGTCCGGCGTTTGGGTCTTCATCTTCCTTGCTGGTGGTGTGATGGCGCGTCTTGATGTCGTAAGGTGAAGACTTCGAGGCGAGGATGCCGAAGACGACAAAGTCCGACTCGCAATCGGGAGGATCGTAATCTGGTGCTTTCACTTCTTTGAGGAGGCGTGGGAGATTATAAAGCTCTTTGTCCGTCAGGGCTCGGGTGACTTCGGTGTGTGAAAGCTTCCGGCGAGAAAGATGGGTCGCCGAATATGAATCGAAAGATTCTTCCGACTTGTCGTCCTCTGAGTCCCGTCGTGAAGAGTCTGAATTCATCTGTGATTGTATCCGTTGTAGGCTTAATGCACTAGATCTGGACTCTGCTGAAGGGCGTGTTGTACTCGCCGAGGAAGATGAAGTGGTCGTCTTGGAGGCAGAAGCTCGACTGGCTGCTCGATTGACGCCGGTCTGTGACCTCGTCGGCGCGTTTCCTCTCTCTTGAACGGCACTTGAAGTATTCCCGAATCCGCTTCCGTTACTTCTCGCCCGCTCGATACGATCTTGCTTAGCCTCTTTCTCAATCTCACTTGTCCTGCTTTCCGCCAGTCGTTCGCTGAAGCTCTTTCCTTTCCTGATCGATTCCTCTGGTCTGGTTCTGTGCCCGTTAACACCACCGATAGGTGCATTAACCGGTGCCCTTGGGCGCTTCAGAGATACATCGTGTGCTCGCAGTCCCTTGTCAATGCCGAGCAATACCTTGGCCGGAGATGGTGGTAATCGTGGTTCTTCTCGCTTCTTCGCTGGTGATACAGGTATCTCGACACTGTCTTCTAACCTCGGTCGCTTTCTAGGCGAATCTTCGACAGCAGTTGCTTCTCTCTTCCTGTCTTCCTGGGTTGTCTGTCCCACCTTGTCCTTTTTGGCTTGTTGAAGCTTCTTCAATTTCAGCTTGGCCTCGATCGCCTGTAACTTGAGCCGCAGCGTCTCCTCATCTTCGTCTTCGTCTTCATCGTCCGATGGTGCAGACATGGCTTGCAGTGCGTTCGAGCTCAGAGTCGCTCTCCGCATGGGTGAGGGTGATGGCGTTCTTTCGCTCCGGTCTTGACGGTCCTGCCATCTTTTCCTCCCGCTAGGCGAGCTCAAAAGTGCTTCATATGGTGACTTCGGTGGCCAATTGGTATTGTTCTTGTCCGGCGATACTGCTGTGTGTCAGATATGGTCTACCACCGCTGGTCGTTGTTTACAGACCCTTGGCTCGCGGAGACTGCCTGACCATCATTTTGGAAGGGAGATGATTTTGCACCACATCAATCGCGATGCGTCTCAAGCTGCTCTCTGCCACACGTTCGGGTGTCGAATCACTCCATACAGATTCCGAACATCTCTGCCTGCTAGTCTGTCGTATAATGCTTGTATGCATGAAACACGGCCGCCAATCAGCAACATAAAGTGGGCCCGATTCGGCTGGTGTTTTGACGCGCTTCCCCGCATTTTGCACGCGTCTCAATTAAAGTGCTTCTTTGGGATAAGTTATTGATATCGCTCACTCTTCTTTCTACTAGATTCGAGTACGACTACGAATTATTGTGCAGGCTCATACCACACTCACGTCCGACACAGCGGTATGGCTCCGAGGAACACACGCCGGCTACAGCCAAAAGCCGCAGAAGCGGAGCCTGAGGTACCGATCAGCAAGGCATTACCTCCGACAAGCACGAATCCACCACTGCTTTTTGTACTGCCGCAAGGACGTTCGAGGGACTCGAGGGTCGTAACATTACCCAGTCCTGCGTCTTCAGTAAACAATCGCTACTTCTTCTGTCCCGATAATGGGCTGTACGAATTCACAAAGATCAGTGCGCCGAAGAAGACTCCACGAAGCTGGCTCTTAGCGCCTGAAACCCCGGAAGACGGATCAGAGAAAGAGACAGATGCTGGAGACTCAGAGCTTGGGAAAGGGTACACCATTGAGCAGCCAGACCTATTTATCGCGACTCCGGTAGATCCATTGTTCTTCCTCCTCCAGGCCTTGACCACGAAGAACGAGGACGGCAACCAGAAGCTCTTTCTCTCTATAGAAGACCACCTTGACAACTTCTTAGCCACCTCTCCTCAGCTGAAACACATTTTGCAATCGGAGGCGTTCAAGCAGAGCCTGCAAAGCAGAGCAGATGTGGTATGCGACAATGTGGATGTTGGCGACGAGAAGATGTACAGACTATCCTTGGACCGTCTCGCTGCAGAACTTCTGAAAAAGGCGGAGAACATGGCTAAGAACGGGCTACCAGCATCAATGGAGCAGGAATTCGTGCAAGAGACCCTACGAAGACCTGTACCTCTGATCATTCGACAGGAATCGAGCATGACCACGGAAGATGCTGTACCGACATTAGACAGCCAGACATCTTCTTTCTCGACATCTGCAGAAGAATCGCAGTTCTCCTCAACATCGGGCGTCTCAACCCACACCGGCGCAACTTCATCTCCTGATTTGACATTGACCAAGGTCTCCGGCTATGGTGCACCAGACCACATCGTGCACCTGCTTCGTCTACGAGTCGCGCTCAACTTCATCATGTCAGCATATGTATCTCCGTCCTTGCGAACCCAGCTGCAAGCGAATTTCAGCGCCGAAACGTCGCCCATCAGCTTTGTGGCTCTTGATGAGCACCTGAAGCAAGTCGAGACACTTCGCAGAGAAACACAAGCTCTTCGCTCCGTCTCCGACAACATCAGCCGGAAGCGCAGTAACATGGGCGATGAAGAGGCCGAAGCCGCTCGTGAGGAGAAGAAGCGCAAGAAGACGGAGGAGGAAGAGGCCAAGAAGAACCAGAGTCGAGGTGTGAAGCAGCTTGCCAAAGTCAACACGACCGGTATGAAGAAACTCAGTTCTTTCTTCGCCAAGGCGCCTCCAAAGAAGTCGAGAAGCTGAGTACAGCTGCGAAGAAGCAACTGGAATACGCCGCTGCGCTCATCGTCGACCCAGGTCGATGTCACGGCATTTGATCAGCTTGTCCGTTCCCTTCTCCCCTAACCCCTCTTCGTCCAGGCCGAAGTGTGGCTTGATAGCGACATCAATCACACCGTCAAACAACTCCTGTATCAATGTCTTGAGGTCACCTCCAGTCTGCGCGAAATCCGGGAAAGAATTGACTTCCAGCAACCACGTATTGCCGCCAGCATCAACCATATAATCCAAGCCAAAGATCTCAAAGGCATGCGGCAGCGGCTGGAAGTGGATCATCATCTCCCTCGCAGCGGCTTCGAAAACCTCTCCCGTCACATCGCAGATCTGTTCGAATACTGCCTGTTTCCAGTTCTTGGACAGGCCGGTCACTGACTCCGGTAACGACCAAAATTCGTGGACCGAGCCCTCCCGTTCGCCGGTCTGGAGGCAGGTATTCGTCAGATGTCCGCTCAGCTCGTCGTTGACGTCGTCTGTCTCTGTTCGGCCAGGCGCGACGTACGTGCGTCCAGCAAAGAGAGCGAGCATTGGCTTGTAGACGAAAACCTTCATCGCTCCAACGGCCAGGACATATGTGCGGATATGAAACTTGCGGTCTGCGGATGAGAAAGGCAGCGGAAACAGCAGCGGCGGATGGATATAGGGCTGCGCGATGAAGTGGCGAAGCTGCGAAGTCATGATGCCCCTGCCATCTTCTTCATCCTCATCTTTAGTCACCTCCGTAGTCCCGTCATCAGAATACGTGCCATCCTCGTCTTCGTCATCACTCTCCGGATCCCACGCCTCAAAAATCTCCTCCAACATACCCATAGTGCAAAAAAGCCTGATGCCCTGACCACGCTCACTCATCCCCGGTTTCAGAATCCACCACTCCCTCTCCGCCTCCCCTCTCTCCTCATTCCTCTCCATCGCCTCCCTCAACTCCCACGCCTCAACAAGGGCATCGTCCAAAAACTCAGCATAATCGACCTCGAACGCAGTCGCCTCCTTGACATGGTCCTTCAAGCAACTATCGGGGTGTTTCACCAGCCAATTGGACACCGTGGTCGATAAATAGTGTTTCCGTATCAACGCCTTGCGGAAGATGTAGCTGTTGATCATGTTGTTGGCGGGCCGCCAGGACGCATGGTCGAATTCCAAGGACTCGTATTGCCGCCATTGGAGAAGTGGTGTCTCGGGACTTGGGAGCGAGGAGAGGGACGGGATGAGTGTCAGGTTCGGCAGGAGGCGTTTTACGGATGAGGCGATTAAGGGGTCAACGTAGGGGTCTTCGTAGGCCAGGATTGCGTGGATTGGTGTGCGTGAAGTCGTCATCGTTGCGGTGTTATTTGAAGTTGCTGTTGTTGTGGTCATGTTTTCTTGAGAATGATTGTTGTATGTTGTTCAGGTTCTGATGGTTTGATATGAACCAAAAGTTGATGAGATATACCTGGTGGAAGAAGAAAATCTTTCGTGGTGTCGGCTATCCAGCAAATTGCTAATGAGATGGACTGCTGCTCCTTCGCCTTCACTCTACGAGATCCTTTTTGAGAAACAGATGTCTGTTTGTCGAGACGATATTTGATAGACTATAGTCAATATTATAGTACGATGGCAGCGAATGATATCGCTGCCAAGGCATGAAATTCACATTTCACTTCTGTCACGTGCGCTTGATTTTTGGGTGGGGTCACTAAGGTACCCTGGGCTGTACACGCAGCGCAGCCTCGTCCGGTCGTGTCGTGATAAAGTGTCGCATTAAAAAGCACAAGAATATGCATTGTACAAACAGGTGATTGTTCGTTCTCGTCCAATGCTTCATATTTCGAGCCTTGCGTCATTCTAAAGCACGATCATAATCACGATGGCGACTGAATTGTCTCACGAATCATCCATCCTTATCGTAGGTGGTGGAACTTGGGGCTGCTCAACGGCACTTCACCTTGCAAGGAGAGGATACAAGTCGGTCAAAGTCCTTGATCCATACCCAGTTCCTTCGCCTATCTCTGCCGGTAATGATGTCAACAAGATCATGGAACTGGCAAGCTTTGTCGACGAAGCAGATCCTGAAGACAATGTCTCTGGCAAGCTGTTGCAAGCAGCTTATGACGGATGGTTAAACGACCCGGTGTTTAAGAAACACTTTCATGAGACTGGCTTGATTATTGCAGCAACTACACCCGAAGCCCAAGAACACATGTACAAGGATAACGGCAACCCAGGTGAATCACGTGATTGGACGCCTCTCAATACAAAGGAAGAGTTCCAGGCCACCATGCCCAAAAATGTTTTGACTGGAGATTTCCCTGGTTGGAAAGGCTTCTGGCGAAAGCAGGGTGCTGGTTGGGTTCATGCAAGGAAGAGCATGGAGGATGCTGCTAACGAAGCCGAACGACTGGGCGTGAGCTTCATCTCTGGTGAGGGAAAAGGGAAAGTGACCTCTCTGCTTTACGAAGATGGGGACGTAAAAGGTGCGATCTCCACCGATGGAACGAAATATCGAGCGGATAGGACAATATTGGCAGCCGGTGCATGCGCCCCCGAGATCTTCCCCATGCATCACCAACTACGGCCTACGGCGTGGACTCTAGCACACATCAAGATGGCCGACGAGGAGGTACAGATGTACAAGAATTTACCGGTATTATTCAACGTTGAGAGGGGCTTCTTCATGGAGCCTGACGAGGACAACAACGAGCTCAAGATCTGTGACGAGCATCCAGGATATTGCAACTGGACAGAAGAGGGGGTCAGCCTACCGTTTGCGAGGCACCAAGTGCCTCAGGAGGCTGAAATGCGAGTTCGATCGTTCCTGCGTGAGACAATGCCACAACTCGCCGATCGCCCGTTCTCGTTTGCACGCATGTGTTGGTGTGCGGATACACCCAATCGTGCGTTTTTGATCTCTCATCATCCTGACTATGCCAGCCTCGTGTTGGCGGTCGGCGGATCAGGTCACGGGTTTTGTCACATACCTGCTATCGGGGGGTTCATCGTCGATGCAATGGAGGACAAATTGGACCCCGAGATGAAGGAGACGTTTAGATGGCGGCCAGAGACAGCAAGCAAGCGAAATTGGCAAGATCTGCAGGGCAGATTCGGACCCGACGGTAGTAACAGGGTTATGGACCTGAGGACTGTGAATGACTGGACTACACTGGAGGTTCGTGCATAGTCTCGAGACGAGAATATTTCAGACGAAACGCACTCATGAGCACACGGAAAGTGCCATGTCTCTACACAAGCAGTATGTTTATTGAAGCATAATGAACCGTGTGAAAACGTACCTGCATATCAATATCACAGCTCGAAGCGCTTTCAAGATTCGATCTGTTTAGTAGGAAGATCGCCACGGTAGAGAGAGTTCCTGGCAATAGGGAGAAGGGCTGCGGAACATGCCAACCAATACCACCGCTTCTTGGCCGTCATGCCCGTCCTGCTCGGCCCCAGTATCAGTTTTCTGTCCCGTTGTCTCAACTCCTGTTCGTCCACACCATAACGATTTGACGTCAGCGTTCTTCATGCAGGCGTGTAATTGCGATCGATGACTTCGATCGTCGTGCACGATACAGGAACTCCTCACAGCTATACACCATATAGGCCGTGTTTAAGATAATCAACGTGTGGCAGCTATAACGTCCAGATAACGCTGAGGGTTTAGACGATAGCGCCGGCTGAGTGTCGATCCCCTATTTCACTATAGGACGGAGTACACGCCTAAACTTGTCAATACACGGCAGGGTTCACGCAAGAATAATACACCAAGCAGACCGTTGTACACGAGTGCTGATCGCTTGATGGCGCAAAAAGGGCCTGTCCAGCCGTGTCCGAACGAATCTCTTCGCACCCAAGCCCCTGGTGGGAGGGAAGTTTTGACAGGACTTCGAGGATCTTGGACAAACACAGACATGAAGACTTTATGCAATAACTCGTCCAATCCTAGTCTTTCGAAGACAGTCCGAATGAAAGTGCGCAGAAATGTATGGAAATGTCGACCGTCGAAGAGAATAATTATGTCATCGCTATTGAACGCGGGGCCAAAGCGCCAAGCAGCGGGATCTCCGCATTTTGAGTGGGACGCCACTTCCTCGAGTTCAGTTATGCTTACAACTTAATTGACGTTTTGCTTCGTGTGACAGCGGGCAGAGCCGCAAAGCTCTTCCATTGTCTTCAGACCTGAACGCCCAACTCTGACACCACCAACTCTTGACGACCATCGCTGATCATACCACTTCCATCCTCTCTGTCAATGGTCTGTATCAATAGAATAACAGTCGCCTCCACCTGCTCGCAGATCCTCGTCCTTCCAACACCACGTCCTACATCCTCAGATCTCCTGCCGTCCTCCTTCTTCAAACGCTGAAACGTTCAATGGTATGTCAACACCAAGACTGAAACTCCCACACGCGGCACGACATCATCTCCACTGCGTTCTCCTTACTGGGCTTGCTCACAGCGAGCCGTAATTCGATATGGCGATCTCAATATGAGTGACGTCCTCATACAATGTTCACAGATGAACACAAGGTATAAGTAAGGTCTGTATGTCCTCCTCATCTCAATCATCATCAACTCAAGTCGACAACTCTCCAGCACTCGTTCAATAGCCTCTTCGACCACTCGCTCTTCTCTTTCTACCGCAGCAAGCTATTCATCTCCCCTTCCAACAACAACAAAGACAGCAAATCAACAATGGTCGCCCGCACTGCAGCTTCGCTGCTCGCCCTTTTGGGTGCAGCTCAGGCTTACCCTCAGCTCAACAATGTTCTCTCGGTCGTCTCCAGCGTCGCCCCGGTCGCAACTCCAGCCGTGTCGGTTGTCTCCTCCGTGCTGTCCGATGTCTTGGGCGCAAGCGCAGCATCCAGTGTCGCCTCTGTCGTCGCCTCTGATGTCGCAGCAACCAACACCGCGATCCCAACTTCCAGCGCTGCTGCTTCTGCCGGTCTTGTAGGCGGCGTAGTCTCCGACGTCACCTCTGCGCTTGGAGGCGCTGTTTCTACTGGTATTGCGTCCTCCGTCGTCTCCGATGTCACATCTCTGCTTGGAGGTGCGGCCGCTACAGGTCTTCCATCCTCCGTCGTCTCCGATGTCACATCTTTGGTCGGAGGTGTTATTGCTACTCCAACCGCCGCCGTCTCCGACATCACTTCTTTGCTCGGAGGCGCTCTTTCTTCTACTGGCCTTGCGGGCTCCGCCGTCTCAGATGTTACTTCTCTCCTCGGAGGCGCTGTTGGCACTGGTCTTCCAAGCTCCGTCATCTCGGACGTCACGTCTTTGCTCGGAAGCGCTACTGCTCTTCCAGGCTCCGTCGTCTCCGATGTCACTTCTCTCCTAGGAGGTGTTAACACTGGTCTTCCATCCGCAGTCGTCTCAGACGTCACTTCTCTTGTCGGCGGCCTTTTCCCAGCTCCAACTGGCGGTCTTGTCCTCAACACCACCGGCCTCACCGCCCTTCCAACTGGCTTGACTCCAAACGTCTCTAGCTTGCTCAGCTCCATCATTTCTTCCGGTCTTCCAACTGGCCTCCCAACTGGCCTTCCTTCCAACCTGACCTCCCTGATCGGCTCTATCACAAGTGGCCTCCCATCCGCCGGTATGCCCACATCGTCCGCCGGTGGCTTCAATGGATCCTTCAGCAACCCAGCCAGACCCGTCTCCACCACCGGTAGCTCAAGCGCTTCCATCACCGGTATGCCATCCGGCGGTATGCCCTCATCATCCGGTGGCTTCAACGGATCCTTCAGCAACCCAGCCAGACCTGTCTCCACCTCCAGCAAGTCGAGCTCCGCATCGCTCACCTCCTCAGGCACCACCACCGTCCCAACCCCTACCAGCCCACCAAGCGAATTGATCACCTTTGACGGTGTTCTCTTCTTCCTCGAGTTTGACATCAACTACAACGGCGTTCAGCTCGACTTGGCCATTCTCTTCAAGCGCGCTGGTGACTCTCTCGACGACTGCCTCAACACTTGCGCCAAGACCCAATCATGTGCTGCTACTAGCTTCGAGACTGACAATGGCGTCTGCACTTTCTACTCTTCTGTTGACCAAGCCAGCCGCATGTTCGACAACAGCACCGACTTTGCCACTGTCATCTCCCGCCCAACCAACTTCAATGGCACAAACACCAACGGCACCAACAGCAACTCCAACATCACCGCCGAGTCCCTCATCTGCCCTAAGTACAACGGCCATGTCATCACCCCTGCGGTCGGCAACAACAGCTTCGCTGTCGAATGTGGCGAGTTCCTTGTCGGTAACACCTTTGACATCGAGATGTCCTTCACAACCTTCAACAAGCGTCAAGCTATGATGACCGGTCTTCCTCTCACCATCTCCAACTGTATCGACATTTGCTCCCTCTCCGACAAGTGTGTTGGTACCGTCTTTGACATTGAGAAGAACGTCTGCTCCTACTACAGCCAGGTCAACTACGCCATGGCTATGTCAGGATTCGATGCTGCCACCAAGGTTGCAAACAACATGAACAACAACGGCAACGGAAAGGCAACCACCACTGTCACCGCTACTACCACCTCTACTGCGTTTGTCCTTCCTCCAGGCATCACTACCAGCGCTGGAGCTGGCCCTGTCACCTACTCTGCTGGCGCCTACAGCACTTCCGTCTCCACCGTTACTTCCTACGTCGCACCATCCGCTTCCGTCTTCTACGGTCCTAACGGCCAGCCAACCACCGTCGTGATGGGTGGACTCCCAGCTGGTGCCACTGTTACCTCGATGGTCGCTGTCGGACCTACCCAGTATGTCAACAGCATCCCAACTGCTGCCTTTGCATCTCAAGCTCAGCCAACCGTGACCGTCTATGTCACCACCAACGGTGCCGCCGGTGCCGCTGGTGCCTACCCAACCGTCACCATCCACGACTGCCCAGCCATGCAGACCTCCTTCACCACCATGTACGTCTAAATCTGACGCAGACCTGATGGTTGGAGAGGATCTTCTTTCACGAACCTTGTACCACTAATATCTCAACGACCCTTGTACTAAGGACCTTTCGACGAATACTGTACTAATACTGACGGCTTGCAATCGGCCTTGCCGGTCATGTTTCCATTATTTTTTCTTATCCTCATACCCCACTATCCTTAACGACAACCCTGGACTAATAACCAATAATCTTAATACTTATTTACTAGTACATACCACACATTAATTGAGCAGGATATCTCCTCATATACTTTTCCGTCCCTCAATCAATTGTGAAATGTATCTCGAGGCAGTGCACTTAAACACATAGTGGCAGTTTGACTGATTCTTCCAGCCTTGCTTCTCCCTCGGTCTGCAACATCTTCGCCCTCGTTCTCGCACGCACTCGAACTCGGCACGGTGGGACGCTGAGATGCAATGTCTTGTGGTCGCAAACAGGAACACTGAGGTGCAGTGACTTGCGGTCGCAAACAGTGAGCACTGAGATGCAGTGTCTTGTGGTCGCAAACAGTCTCTATAAAACGAGAACGCCACACCTCATTATGAACCTCGTCACACGGATGTGAAAAGTGTCGGGCCAGGTGTTTACTAAAGTGTCAAGCGAGTATCTACTCGAGCGTCTACTAAGTGCCTACTAGATGTATACTAAAGTTTCCGGCAAAATGCCCCCTGAAGTGTCGAGCAGAGTGTCTAGTAGGGCAATGACAGCGGAAATAATACTAATCATTTCTTGACCGAAATAATCGTGTCGCTCTGCGGCTGTTTGATATCAATGCCCGCCGACGCCAACAATGATTCCACCCCGTCCCTCAAGCCCGCGTCGACATCAGCATTCTTGATCACCTCCGCCGCAAGCGCAATGGCGTTGTCCTTCGCGCGGCTGCTTTCCTGCGCCTTTGAAAACATTTCGTCGCTAACGGTATCCCGTAGCGCGTCAAGCACCTCTGCCCGTTGCAGACACTGTATCGCGAGACCCCGTCCAGCGGACCCAGAGAGCTTGAGAAGCACGAGTCCGAACCAGCCCTCTGCCCGCGCGAGGCCGGTTTGCGGATCGTTCTGTGCTGGTTTGTGGGTCACGACGAAGACCAGCGGCGAAGTCAGGTCGGGCGTTGTGAGGAAGGTTTGCAGAAGCGCTGCTTTGGATCTGGAGAGTTCTTCATGCCTTGTGGCTCGATCTTCGTCTTGTGCGGTGGTGGTATCGGTACTGGCTGCAGTCGAGGCGGCCGCGTCCATCATCGTGGGTTCTTGCTCCTTCGCCACGAGCGCGCGCAGGATCCTGACGACCGTGCGGCTGACTTCCTGCTTCACTCGTTCGTTGTCGCTCGCAGTGAAGATTTTCATCAGCGAGGTGGTGTAGTTGTTATTGATGCTATGCGTCATGGTCGACATATTGATCGCGATGAGGTGGCGGAAGAGGCGCAGGCCTTGGATCTGTACTTCGGCTTCGCTGTATTGCGACAGTGCGATGCTGGCTTGTAGGGCCGCCGGGTCGGTGAAGTGTGATTCCCGGATGTGTCGCGCTTTCGAGATGTGCCGCAGCATACCACCTGCTGCATGGAGGTAGACGGCGTCTGCTGGTACCGTCCTCGGCTCCGGTGTGTCTGTGGTTGTGGAGACTATCTCAATTTGCCCGCTTGACTTGCTTCGTCCGTAGGCCTTTAGGCTGATGAAGTCGAAGAGGGAAGTGAGATCGAGTTTCGACACTACCGTCGAAGCGTAGGCATCGTCTTTCGTGCCAAAGTTGCCGAGAAGGATGCAGGCGCCGGTCGAGATGCTTGCTGTTTTTGTATCGTTCTCAGTATGAATGCAGGCGTTGCAAAGAACACGGATGAATGCGTAGTCGTTTTGGAGATAGTCTGGATAGGACGGTAGTAGCGACATCGCCGTGATGGTCTCGAAGACGCCTTTCTCAATGACGGGCGCAGAACTAGTTTCAATGTTTGGTATCCGAGCGATAGCGGCGGCCTTTTCCAGCAGAGACCAGAGAAGTGGTAGTTGGCGGTTTGTGAGTATGGCCTCTTGGAATCCTTCATCTTTGAGGTAGGGGAATATACACAACGCGGTGGACTCGAAGAGCACATCAAGCAGATTGTCAAGACAAGGAAGTCGTAGTATCTCTGATGTGAGTTTGGATGTGAGATGCTCAGGGTGGTTGACCTCCGACTTGTGTTGTAGTATCTCATTCAGTGTCAGTATTGCGTTTTCGCAGAGATCCTCGTCTGATTCTTCTCCGAAGTCCCATGGACGACCATGAAGGTATTCGAAGATCGATATGTGAAGGTCCTTTTTAAGCGCAGCTTGCTGGATCTCGGCTGGAAGGTGTGAGTATGTATCAGAAGTGGAGTAATGCAGTGGTTGGTGGTGATAGAGTTGCTGAGAGTGGTGCTGATAGCGGTGCTAAGAGTTGTGTGAAGAGTTGTGCGATAATACAAGAAGGTGGGTTTTGGAGAAAGGAGGCTGTAATGCTACCCGGTATCCTCACCTGATCAGTGTGCTGTGGTATTTGAAGATGAGTTGGAGAAGGAGGGGTTGGAGATCTATATAAGAGAGACACTTACCGTTGTCAATGCAAAGGTTGTACAAGACAGACAGTGAAGTGTCAGCCTCCTTGATGCCCTCTGGGCCCTGCTGCATCGCCTCGACACTCATTCGTTTCTGGAGGTCTTTCAAGCATCCTGTGTCCGCCATGATGAAAGTTCGATTGTCGTCTTGGACGATTGTCAGTAAATCGATGACTCGGGTGAGAAGCAGGTGAAAGGGTATTCACCATTGTCAGCGACGAGATTGCCAATACAACGAAGGAGCTTGAGTCTTCTTTCCTTGCCATCCTCCGTGGTCCCCTCAGAAACCGTGGCACAGAGTCGCGTGACTTTCGGGAGAGTGTCTTGCTTGTTCAGGTGATCACGGAGACTAAGATCTCTTGTCGCTTCCAGTATAGTATCGAGTGCAGACGATATGGACGGGTTCCAGGGTCCAACCTCATTTTCGTCTATCGTTTTGATGGCGTTGTTCAAGTCCACGATATCATGTTCGTCGTTCTGTGCCATCTCCGAAAATAGCTCTTCTCATGTTGCAACGGTATTCAGACTTTTCCTTGAGCTTCTCCTAGACCCTGAATATATTGTTCACGAACCTATAAAACTCGAGGTCCTGGTCACATTTGGGGTCCGCAGACTGATACAAGCACCGCCACAACACATGCCAGGCGCCTCTTTCAGCCACAGATCCCCAGATTTCATCCTTACCTTGAACCACAAAGTGAACGTAGCATCAACTTTAGTACCACGCGACATAGCACAAGCGATTGAACCACTACCACATAACGCTCACCCGACCAATAAAAGTAGCTTCCACCAAACCGCCATCATGACGAAAGCATCGCAACAAATTACGCTCTTCACGATCCTGGCATCGGTGCGTTTCCTCTATCTGCAACCTTAAGCGCCCAACTAACACAGATAGATCTACGCCGCGCTATTCATGAACGTGATTCCTCTTCCGTCAACAATCAGAGACGATATCATCCCAGTCGTACGTTCAAACAGATCCAGTTATTCGAGCCATACTATATTGCAGCGAGACTAACGCAGGCCAGCTCCCCTTCTGGGCCATTGTTTCATTCGGCGCATTCCTCCTCTTCAAGCTCGGATACAATGTCATGACGTTCAACGATGTACCAGAAGCATACGCGGAGCTGATGGGCGAGATTGATATTGCGAAGTCAGAGCTCAGGTTGAAGGGTGTCGAGGTTGACTGAGCGAGGTCACACAAGCGGGCGGAATGGAAAGAGCTTCAGATCGAGAGTGGGATCAAAACATACGGAGAAAATGTCATTGGGCAAAGCGAGCATGGCGTCACAGTGGTATACCTTGTTCAGGGCAAACAACAGGTGTATGAATTTTGATGTTTGGGATCTATGAATGGAAACAGTAGGACTGAGGAGAAGACCCGAGCCAGGAGCCTGAGCCATTACTGTCTCGCCAACTTTGTGTTCAGTGAATTCGATCGCGGTCGCTCGATGGCGCATATGGCGCATCCGTCGTCATAGTCTGGGTGACCCCCGATCTCTGCGGCTTGCCTGGGGCGTTCCACCGTCTTGGGAGGCTCCTTGCTCTGGGGAGACTCCCTTGTATCGATCACCGTCTCGAGTGATCCACTGCTGAATGTATCTCGCACGTCCTGCCTGATCGATCTGGAGCGATGGTAAGCACGAGTGTCTGGTGGAGACGCATCGAGGATAGGTGATAAGCCGCCGAATGTGACCTTGCCTGTCATGGGATCTGTCACTACTTGCGACTTGGGATATTTGTCAAATCTGCCTTTGGCGAGGATGATAGAGTCCCGAATACTCTGCAGCTGCGGATTCTCCTTGTCGGTTTTATAATCCACAAGACGTTGGCGAGCCAGGGTAACAGAGTCTCGATGAGTCCTGAGCCACTGGTCCTGCAGAGCGGAAGTGGAGAGCTGCTTGGAGATGTTGCTGATGGAAGCGTCTTCGCAACGAGGAAATCCTACTGGTGTTGGTGGTGTAGACAATGATGGTGGTGCTTTGTCTGCATTCATCGACCATCGTGACCATGATGTCGATGTCGAATGTGGTGGATTCGAGTGTCGCCTGGAAGGCAAAGTACTGAGATCTTCTGTATTGGGAGGGGTTGGCGCACCCTCTTCACCACTTTGGGGGCCCGAATGCGTCGAGTATGACGTTGGAGTCAGAGGTCCTGTCATGTCTGGAACCAGATCCTGGTTCTCGCGTGACCAAAGCGCGAGCTTGTCCTCGGGCCTTTCTACTGGCACATCGGGAGCAATATGAGGTCGATATCTATGTGAAACCGTCAAACGTAGCTGGCTGGCCGTGAAACTGGAGATGTCACTGTCCGTACTGGCATCGTCGGCGGTATTTTCCACAATTTGGATTTGACGGTCCGATCCAATTGGGGCATCACTCATGCCAGTATCTGCAATCCACGACGGCTCTGCAAAGGCATTGAGAGGTGTGATGAAACTCACGGCGGTACTCTTGGAGCGAAGACTGCCGTGGATCGGTCTGCGCGAAGGTATGAAAAGACCAGAACTGGCTGATGATGACAGCGAGTCGGCTTGGGCATCGAGTGGACCCTGCTGAGGCGATGTAGAAGAACGTTCTGCGATTGGAAGATCTGACATCTCAATCGCCATATCAGCAGCTTTCACAGAGTCTTTATCTTCTTGATTTTCTCGGTCTTGCTCGATATGCACATCGAGATCATCGTCGGAGCCAGTGTCCTCATCCTGCTAGGTAGATGACCAGTCGGGCTCGCGAAGATAGTCGTCGTTATCATGATCGTTGGAAAGTAGCGATGGAGGCAGGTCAAGTCTTTCAAGAGTAGAGGGAGCCGTGCTCGTCCGCCGAAGGAAATGATATTCTTCAAGGTTGTTATCGTCAAAACGTGCCCGCTTTTTCGAGCCTCCCGGCGTTGTGGGAGCACTCTTGGAGTCGTTCGTGTGAGTCGACATGTTCAATATGTGTCGCGTAGTAGCTTTAAGCAGGGATATATGTCACGCAGAATTTGTCCCAGGCAGCCAGGATAACGAAGGTGAAGAAGGTGAATATGAGGGGAAGCAAGAGGCAGAGCATTATATCGTGCTTGGGAGCGAAAACGAATCAAGCCGGACTGCAGAGATGATAATTGCGCGAGTGATCGACTGTAAGGTTATGTATGCAAAAATTGAGGTAAAATGGATAGGAGTGAACTTGAGAAGCAACGAATCCCACTGAAAAGCTAAGGTACTATGTGTTACCGTCTCCGGTCGCGACTGCCTTCGGACTGCGGTCAGGAGCAAAATCAGAAATCAGTGTCTCTTGCCCCGGTACCTGCCCAGACAAACCGCGAGTAGAAGAACGCGCTCAGTCTCTTTATTACATGTAGACAACCTGGAATGTGAGGAACCAGATCATGACCGAGCCAAAGCACTTGTGTAAGATCGTAGGGTACGTAGGCCCTAATGAGTTATTCTTGCGTCACTCATTATCGTCTTATAGGATGGCATTAGACCCATGCAAACCAATAGAATAGCAAAAGAATACGTGATAAACAGAAATGTGAATACACCGAGATCCGGAGATCGAGGTGGAGGAGTCGGAGCGGAGCACGCGCCAGGTGTCATTCACCTCCAGCTTGACCCCAACTTTGGTAAACATCCAGAACAATTCTCTTAGCAGCCATTGACATCCAAAATGAAGCGTACGGGATCTTTGCTGGTCCTCGGGGCTTCAATTGCATATGTATCGTCTGCGGATGTACCTCGCCCTCGCGGTGTAGGACCGGAATGTGAGCACTACCAAGCCATCTACAAGATTCCCCCCGATTTCCTGCGGTAGCTGACCATGAGCTCTCCTATCAGTCGCCAAGTTCTACAAGGATGCTTCTTCCTTCACCTGTATCTCCAACCCTTCGATCTCGATCCCACTGTCACAAGTGAATGACGACTACTGCGACTGCCCAGATGGATCAGACGAGCCTGGTACAGCAGCATGCTCCTATCTCTCCCCTCTCTCACCACACACACCATCTGATGTCAGCAACATTGACAACATCAATGCCACCATCGCTCTTCCTGGTTTCTACTGCAAGAACAAAGGTCACACACCACTCTATGTTCCTTTCACCAACGTCAACGACGGAGTCTGCGACTACGACCTCTGCTGTGATGGCAGCGATGAATGGGCGGCGGTCAAGGGTGTAAAGTGCGAGGACAGATGTGCACAGATCGGCAAGGATGCACGCTCAAAAGCTGAACTTCGCCAAAAATCGCTATCGACCGCAGCGAAGAAGAGGAAGGAGATGGTGACAGAAGCCGCTCGTCTCAGGAAAGAGGTCGAGGATCGCATCCAAGGTCTGAAGACCCAGATCGAGGGCGCAGAGATCCACGTGACCGAGGTGGAGAAGGAGCTCGCCGAGGTCGAACGACGAGAGCGCGGACGAGTCGTCAAAGGCTCTGTGAGCGCCAAAGCAGGGAAACTCGGCGTCCTCGTCGGACTTGCGAAGCACCGCACCCAAGAGCTGCGCGACCAGCTTGTGCGAGTGCAGCAAGAGCGAGACTCCATGAAAGAGCGCTTACAAGAGGTTGAGTCGATCCTGTCCACTTTCAAAGAGGAGTACAACCCCAACTTCAACGACGAGGGTGTGAAGCGCGCCGTCCGCGCCTGGAAGGACTATGCCGCTAAGGACAAGGGACCAGAGACCGACGCCGCACATGACAGAGATCTGAGCGAGATTACCAAGACTGACGAGGAGAATGGCATCAACTGGGACGAATACACCTCTGACGACGAAACCGAGCTGGACCTGCGTAAGTGCACCATCGATTCCAATCAACGATCTCACTCTCTCTAACAAGCACAGTCTACGACTTCGAATCCTACCTCCCCGTCCAAATCCGGACCTGGGTGGACAACCAGCTGCGCGCCCTGCGTCTCACGCTGATCGAAAACGGCATCCTAGCCGACACGTCCAGCGAGGGCGGCAACGAGTCGAAAGCCGTGACAGACGCCCGGACACGGCTCTCATCAGCCAAGAACGACCTCGACAGCCAACGAAACGACCTCACGTCCCACACCGCCGATCTGGAGAAAGACTACGGGCCCAACGACGTCTTCCGCGCGCTGAAAGGCCGCTGCATCAGCACCGACTCGGGCGAGTACACGTACGAGTTCTGCTTCATGGAGCGCACGACGCAGAAGTCCAAAAAGGGCGGCGGCAATACCAACATGGGCACGTTTGTGCGCATCGATCGCATCGTCGTCGACGAGGACCTGCCCGCCGACGGACGCGGTATTGGCTCCGGGGAACGCATCGCTATGAGGCACGAGAACGGCCAGCACTGCTGGAACGGGCCGAATCGGAGCACCACGGTCGTTCTGGCTTGTGCTGAGAAAGAGGAGATCTGGAAGGTGTTTGAGGAGGAGAAGTGTGTCTACCGCATGGAGGTCGGGACGCCTGCGGTATGTGAGGCTGCGACGGGGAAGGCTGCTATGGAGGGCGAGAAGGTTAGGGATGAGCTTTAGATGTAGAGATGTGAAAAAACCCCTGCAGCAAACACTCCAGTAGACAGTTCAGTAGACACTTTAACAGACACTGTACTAGACACTGTACTGGACACTCTGCTAGACACTATACCAAACACTCTGCGGGAAAGTCTGCCTAGCACTTTAGTAGACACCTGGCCAGACACTTTAGCAACACTTCACTAGACACCTCGCTAGACTACACGAGATGTCGTATAATAGACGACTGACACTAGACACGACCGACTATGGGCTTCTAGCCATACCGCTGTAATCATATACACATACAATGCCCCCTCATCAAAAACACCATGCCGATGCAGAAAACGACGGGTTTAAAGCACTTGTACAAAGAATGTTCAAAATGTCCTTCCCTATCTAGAACGACGAAAGAGCGACAGCGATGACTTGACTGTCGCTGTGACTGATGCTGACGGTGGTGCTCTTGACACCGGCGCCGTCGGCAGCGGACTTGGCTGAGCCGTGCAGCACGACGGTAGGCGCACCGCTCTCGTCGTTGACGATCTCAATGTCCTTCAACGGAGCACCGGCGCCCTGGCCCTGCACCTTCAAGCTCTTGAACACAGCCTCCTTGGCACTCCACTTGCCCGCAAAACTGGCCTGTGGGTTGGCTGCTTTGCGGCAGTAGGTGATCTCTTGCGCGGTGAAGTTGCGCTCGATGAACGTCTCGTTCTCAATGTTGATGGATCGGACGTCTTCGACGTCGACGCCTGGGTGAGTGTTGCCGCCCGCGTTGGCCTTCATTAGCGCCTCGACCATCAGTGTCTGGCTCTCGTTCTGCAGCTTCTTTGGCTGCTGGTGTGAGTAGGTGAGTTCGGAGGTCTTCTTGTCGACGGAAACGCGCGCTTGTGGGTTGAGGAAGACGCTGGCTTGTTGCGAGTCCTCGTACGGTGACTTGCTCTTTGCTCTGAACATGGTGTTGTTGATGAGACCGTCGTGGAAGTAGCGGTAGGCCTTCTTCTGTCTTGACTCGACCTTTTGCTTGTATGTTTGATATTGTTCGTGGTCGAGTGTGGCGAAGAGGTACTTGGGATGAATACCAATCGCCTGGGCACCCTTTTGCCCGAAACCAAAGGACGTCACGGAGAAAGCGTTTACACCATCAGTCTGGATAGAGCGGCTTGGGAAAACAATGTGCTCGAACTTCTCCAAGACTTGATCGACGTTGTCGGCGTTGCGGTTACCGGGGACGAGACCGCTGTTGAGGACTTGCAGACAGCCGTTGAACATCCAAGCACCGGCTGCACCCTTGGGGTGACCAGTGAGATACTTCTGGAATATACCAAGCAAGGCGTTGCCCTTCTTCCTGCCAAGATGCTTCATTTGCTGGTTGATGACATCAGACTCGTTCTTGTCGTTGGCAACTGTGGAAGTTCCGTGGAAAGAAGCGACATTGAGGTCGTCGATAGTCAAACCCCAAGTAGCAAGGGCACCACGAAGAGGAGCGATCTGAGGATCACTCTTCCAGAAGTTGTTGCCCAAGCTGTAGAGAGCGTCCTTTTCTTGACGCTTGGCCTCCTTCTCAATGTGCTGAGCACGGTCCTGCATGTACTCGCTCTCGTTGAGGTTTGGATCTTGAGCCTTGGCGGCCGAAACCTCCTCTTGCAGGTACATGAGCTCAGACTCCTGCCATGACTTGATGTACTTGCGGCGAGCATCGAGCTGTCTCTTGCGGTATTTGATGTCGAGAAGAGGCGATGGGTACTTGGAAGCTTCCTCACGTGCGGTGGTCAAAACACCCTGACCAGGAGCTGGAACAGAGCGACCAATCTTATCAGTGGCAGTAGCAGTGAAGCCAAGAACACCGTAAATTGGCACACCCATGTCGAGAGCGAGCTGGGCGTCCATGATGACTTGCATACCACAACCTTGAGACTCCATGAAACCGTTTCTGGTAGTGGTGGTTGGTCTGGACATCTCCTTTGGCTCACGACCATGTGCGAACTCATCCTCAGCATTGCTGGTGGCCTTCATATTGGCGAACTCGTATGAACCCTCCTCCTGGAAGTCATCGAAACCACCAACGAAGCAGACTCTTGCCTTGCCCTCAACGATAGTGTCGTAACCAATGTCGATAGACTCGACCGCGGTAGCACATGCACCGACAGGAGTCTTGATTGGTCCAGTAGATGACATCAGAAGCATGTTGACCCAAGCACTCATTGTGTTGATAAAAGACTCTTGCAAGATATCCTTCTGGAGAGGCTTGTCGAGGAAACGATCCTTGTACATACCGCGAAGAGCAGTAGTACCACCAATACCAGAACCGATACAGTTTCCGACCTGCGAGATGTGCACGTACTTGTAGAACTCATACGGATCGGTGATACCAGAGGACAGCAGAGCCTCGGCGGTCGAGACCAACACGTAGAGGGTGACTGGGTCGACCTGGTCGATAATGTCTTCAGGAACACCGTATCTCTTGGCATCCCAGCCAGTTGGGATCTGACCAGCAACGAGACGATCGAATCTGAGTGCCTTGGGGATGAGCAGGGTCGCGCCCTTCTTGAGTCTGACTTGGAACTCGCCTGAGCCCTCAATCTCGAAGACTTCGACCTTTTCACCGTGCTGTCTCTTGAACTCCATAGCAGTCTCCTTGGAAGACTCGAAGGGATCAAGGTCCTCCTCGATCTGAATCTCCTGTAACAGCTGCTTCTTCTTAGGATCATAGCCGTTGAACAGCTCCGGCTCAATGAGACGAATACCGGCGTGCTCGAGGATGTGCTTCTCGTACTTGGCCTTGATGTCCTTGTCATCTACAGGCTCTCCCGACTTGGCATCAATCCAGCCAGAGTAGCTCTTGCCCTTCAGAGGACCATTGTGGTTCCTGATAAGGCCCATGATCCAGGCCATCTCAACGCATCCTTCGAGAGAAAACTCGCCGTAGGCTTCCATCTCCCACCTGGTTCTTGAGTTACCCCAAGGACCGACTTCGGCGAAACCAGTAACGACAACGACCTTTTCAAGATCGACCATGCCCTTGAGATTCTCGTTGAGTGGCTTGACTTCGGTCTCCCAGTCGGGCACGTTTGGAAAGTCGAACTTCAGGTTAGCACGAGGCTGGATGCTGACCTTCTTGAAGAGGGCTTCGTGGTCTTCACCGTTGACGATCTTGTTCTCGAGAGAAGTCTCGCGAGTGACAGCGCGGCGGATCTCACTCGTCTCGGTGATGTCCTTGCGAAGTTTGGTCATCAGATCCTTGAGGTCAGGCAGGAATTGCAGACCACCGTTCAGGTCAGCGAAGACGGGCTCGGACTGGCACAAGTCGACAATCGCTGGAGCCATGAGACCGAGAAGGTTGAAAGCCATCTCTTGTTGAGAAAAGGTGCGAACACCGTATGCCTCGACACCTTCAGCGACAATGTTGTTGCCACCCATGAGACCGGTGCCACGGGTCCATCCAATGACGGCACCGCAGATGGTAAGGTAGCTGCCCCAGCTCTCAGAGTGCCATCGGTTGAAGAGGGTCTCGAGAGCCAACTTGGACTCTGAGTAAAGACCGTCGTTACCAAAGGTTCCGTGGTTAGGAGACAATGGAAGGATGACCTGAGCTGGACGAGTCTCGATTCCACGTGTGAACTTTTGTGCCTTGACAGCACCAAGCATTCTGAGGAGGTTGGTAAGCATGATGCGGTGCGCAAGCTCGGACTTGGAATCAATGTTGTCAATCTCGCGACCGTTCTCTGGAATGGCTGCGAATGGAACAATATAGTCCAGATCCCAGTTGAGACCCTTCTTGTCGTCGTAAATGTAGTCGACAAGCGCTTGGACATCCTGCTGACTACCTTGGTTGAATGGTACGACGACAAGCTGAGAGCCGCGCGAGCCGTAGCGGGCGTACATGGACTGGTAGTACTCGGTGACCGTACGAGAGAATCTGCTGGTCGTTACAATGACCTTGGCACCACCGCTCAAGAGACCTTGGAGAACATCGGCACCAATGGAGCCTGCACCAGCGCCGGTCATGAGGGCGTGCTTACCCTGGAAGGTCACACCGGCTCTCGCGGCCTGCTCAAGACCCTCGAGGTAGACTCCAGTCAACTTCTTGCTGTATGCCCATCCGTGTTCGTCCTTGCGCTTGAGATGCAAGAAAGGAATGGTCTCGACCTTACCAGCTCTAGCAGGAGTGTTTGCGCGACCCTTGTTTGAGGACTTCTTGGTACCGCTGGCCTTGCCGTTCTCGGCCGGCATGATCTGGCCCTCGTTCATGGCAAGAGATCGTACAATGTTGCTGTAGAGCTGCTTGATCTGGAGTTGGGAAGATTTGGAAAGCTTGTGTTGTTGACGAATGAGCTTGTACACACGCTGGAGATCGTTCTGAACTTTGGTCCTGTTGCCGTATTCGGAGATCTTACCGCCTTCAGCCATCTCCCGTACATAATGCTCGAGCTTGCGAACACTCTTCCTTGGAGCTTCCTCGTAGTTCATGTTGCCACGAGCGTCAATTGTGAGGTGAGGGGCGGTCGGTACAGCGACGTCCTTGTAAACAGGCGCGACTTCTAGAACGTCTCGACAGTTGTCGATGAGTTGTTCTCCAAGCATCTTGGCAAGCTCGTATGTCTCTCCGCGCTCGGTGGGGCAGTGGTCGATGTGGTATTGCATGTAGTCGAGAAGACGAGGGTTGGAGCGGTTCATGATTTGGATGCATCTGCTGACAATCTCTCTGTCGACGGCTTTCAGGCGACCAAAGATAATGTCGTAATACATAGCCAGCGCATCCTGACGAGCCCAGTTCCATGATGAATCGTAAATGCGTGCCTTCAACGAGCTAAATGACGGCTCGATGCCTGAAGCATAGAACTCACCGTGCTCGGCATTCCAAAGGTCTAACTGAGCCTGGAGAGCGGTAGCGTTCTCTTGCGATGCTATGGCAGCTTTGTCACCAGCGCGAAGATCCATTTGCAAGTACCTAGCAAACGCCTCGAGCTGTTGCTTGAAAAGAGCCTTTTGATCCTTGGTTAGAGCGTCGAGCGCAGCCGGGTCCATCATCATGCCACCACCGCCACCGGCACCGCTGTCTCCGCCTGTCGTTGGGGCCGAGAGGTTGATGCCTGTGATGCCGGCGTATGCGGTTGTCAGTGTGTCCAACCAAGCCTTTGCGTCGGCTTCTGAGCCAAGACGAGCGGGTGGTTCCTGGGTGAGTCCGAGAAGCAGCACACCGTCCTGTCGGCCTGGACCAAGACCCCATCGTGTTTCAAGATGTTTCCTGACCGCTGTGATGTTGAAGCCACCAGGCATCTTTGAGGACACCAGACGAGCAATGAGGGAGGTGGATTGCTTGCCGAGCTGGCCATTGAAGGTAGCCTGCATCGAGGCACCCAGTTCGTCAAGAGGAGTGTCTTCTGGCTTTTCTGGTGTTGATCCAAACTCTTTGCCCAAATCTCCGAGAATTTCGTTCTGAAGGGTGGATTTACCTACAATAATGTTACTACCGCAATTGGCACCAATAGAAGATCTGCTTACCTCCAACCAAATCCTTGATGGCTTTGCTGAGTGGAATTTCCATCAGGGGCTTCTTGAGCTTCTGTGCGACGAGTGCACGCACAATGTCGACAGCGCCGACTGGAGCATCAGCTACGGCAGCAGCTGGACCAGCGCCTGGTGGAGGTGGTGCAGCAGCCGCGACAGGTGCTGCCGCCGCGGCGGGGGCAGCACTCGAGGAAGCAGCAGGTGCCGAGGCCGCGGCGGGCGCTGGCTCATCCTCGATTTGGTCCACATCATAATAGATCTCCTTTGCGTCTTTGTTGTAGCAGAGAATTTGACGTTGTACTGATCTGGCAGCGTCGTACGCCTCATACTTGGAAGCCAGTGTCCGCTTGGCCATCACACCAAGGGTATCCGCGGGACCGATTTCCACAATGCGTTCCGTAATCTTTTCTCCGAGAATGACATCTTGAGTCTCGATCCATCTGACAGGCGAAGCGAATTGGTATGCGAGAAGCTCGACGAGCAGTGTGTGGGCGAGCTCCTGCTCAACCTCGGGCCTCATGTTGGCGGAAGGTGTTTATGCAAAAGACAAGGGTATCGAGGAATTGAAAGAAGTCGTAATTAGTAGCTGATATTCAGCCAGGAGCACGCAAAAGCCTCTATGAGATGAGAGCTCGATACTCGAAAATGGAATTAGAGATGTACCTTCAGGCTTCGACAAGCCAGAGGTATAAGGAGAGGACGCTGATAGTTTCACAAGGAAAGAAATCGGCGAGAGGAACAGAAATGGGCTGCGATGTACGGTATTATGCAGGTGAGACTGTCGCAGAGGTTGAGGAAACAATTGACGGTACAGTGATACGTGAGATGGTGTTTGGCGTGTACCTCGACTTTTCTTCTCCGCACGCAGGCACGATGAGACGTCGGCGAAAGAAGCTCCTTCCCTAGCTCGCTGGGCTCGTGCTAGGCCCCGCTGGGCCACGCTAAAAGCTCCTGTTTTGAACGTTCCAGGCAGCACGAAAATGACTCGAGTCAAATTAGCACAAAGAAAATCGTAGAAAAAGCGACGTGTTTACTGGATGATCACGCGAGCAGTGGAGCCTTCGGTTGAGAGGAGCAATCATTACCAACTCGAGAGGCATCAGGATTGCAGCCTTGATGCGATTGAGGACAACTATGTCGTTGTAGATTACGACCGTGTTCTACAGCAGTCTCAACATGTCCAGGCAGCAGTTGTTTCTCCCGATGCTCAATCTGACTGGACCACCAACGTATGGTCGCCGGTACATGAATTCAGGTACCTTCCATCTTGCAGCTCAATGTCACGCTAAACCCTCGTCCCACCGAGTCCACGGTATTTGCGGTAGAGCGCCCCAAACTCATCAAATTGTTCTGTATGCCACTGAGACCACTGTGTTCTTAAAGAAATAGTCGTACCATATTAAGCGTTTCAGTCCCATCCGCCCCGAGCATTGACGACCCATGCAATTTGAACACCCTGAAGACCCTCGATAATCAAGTCTCCTAATTACAAACTCTCTTCCGCGGTCCAGTCGCTCGTACCACCGCCGAGTTGCTCTACGAATTTTTCCCAACTCGTGTGGGGAAGCTACTCTTTCCCGTTTCGTCCCTGAGCCTGACTGATTGAGCTTCTGCCGCCAGAGTTTCAAACACCGTCTTCTTTCCATACCACCCTTCTGTTCTTCTTCGCTACAACCTCACCAGGCGCCATCCCCACGCCAGTGAGCGCGCAAATGACTGCCTAGAGCGATTGGCTCAGCATCTCTCCTTGTAAGCGATACAACCAGACCATTTGAGCTGCACCCAATGCCACTTTGTCTTCCTGAGACAGCGACCTTTGTCGACTGACAACGTACCCCTAGATCCTGAACGCATTCCTTATACATACACGTAATAATGTACGGCTCCGGAGCGCAGACGGGCGTGTCTACGCCGCGGTCATCTGCCGTTTCACGACCTCTGATTCTCTCTCACGGCTCTCTGGACTATTCCTTCTTGATACCCACTGCATTACACTTCAGCGCTTCTCAACTCAAGGATGCCTTTTTGCACACCCTGCCCGAACCGACTGATGAGCTCGCTCAGGACGACGAGCCATCGTCGGTGACCGAGCTTGTTGCTCGCTACATCGGCTTTGTAGCACGTGAGGTGGAAGAGGGCGATGACCCAGGTTCATATGAGGAGGTTCTCAAAATTGTCTTACACGAGTTCGAGAGGGCGTTCTTGAGGGGCAATGAGGTGCACGCCATTGCAGCATCCTTGCCAGGCATTGTGGACAAGAAGAACATTACCGTTCGCTCATACTACGCCGCAAGAGCTGCTGTCAACCGACCCATCAAGCCACACGAGTCTGCACTTCTCCGTGAAGCCGCCGACGAGAACGCATTCATCTACGCCGTTTTCGGTGGACAAGGAAATATCGAGGAATATTTCGACGAGCTGAGGGACATTTACACCACATATCCATCGTTTGTTGAAGACTTCGTTTCTGCTGCCGCCGCTCATCTGCAAGTTCTTGCTCGCGACCCTCAAGCGGAGAAGTTGTACTCGAAAGGTCTCGATGTCATGCGATGGCTGCACAACAAGGATGCTCAACCTGATATCGACTACTTGGTTTCTGCTCCAGTCAGCTTTCCGCTTATTGGTCTGACCCAGTTGGCTCACTATGTTGTTACCTGCAGAGTCCTCGGCACGCACCCTGGTACTGTCAGAGATCGCTTGAGTGGTACCACCGGTCACTCGCAGGGTGTTGTGACTGCTGCTGCTATTGCTGCGTCGAAAGACTGGGCGACATTTGACAAGTCTTCAAGAGATGCACTCACAGTATTATTCTGGATTGGTGCAAGGAGTCAGCAGGCATACCCGCGCACGTCATTGGCACCGCATACGCTGCAAGACTCTATCGACACCGGCGAAGGTTCACCAACACCTATGTTGTCTATTCGCGATCTGTCAAGGGATGCCATTCAGGCACACATCGACGAGACAAATCACCACCTTCCAGAAGACCGTCACATCGGCATCTCGCTCGTCAACAGCGCTCGCAACTTTGTAGTCACGGGTCCTCCAATGTCTCTTTACGGTCTAAACCTCCGCCTGCGAAAAGTGAAAGCCCCTACTGGACTCGACCAGACTCGTATTCCCTTCACAGAGAGAAAAGTTCGCTTCGTCAACCGCTTCTTGCCAATTACCGCTCCATTCCACAGTCCTTACCTGGCCGATGCGTACACCAAGCTGCAAGACGATTTGAAGGATATCACGATTTCCACCTCTAGCGTTGGAATTCCTCTTTTCGACACCAACACCGGCAAAGACCTTCGCGAGGACAGTAGCGCCACCAACATCGTACCAGCTCTGATCAGAATGATCACCCGCGACGCCGTTAATTGGGAGACAGCAACCGTCTTCCCCAAAGCGACTCACATCCTCGACTTCGGCCCTGGCGGTATCTCAGGTCTTGGTGTCCTCACCAACCGCAACAAGGACGGTACTGGTGTTCGTGTTATCTTGGCCGGTACCATGGATGGCAGCAATACCGAGGTCGGCTACAAGCCTGAGATCTTTGACCGTGATGCAGAACACGCCGTTAGGTACGCCATCGACTGGGTTAAGGAGTTTGGTCCAAAGCTTGCTCGTACATCCGTCGGTCAGACCTTTGTTGATAGCAAGATGTCCCGCCTCTTGGGTCTTCCTCCGGTCATGGTTGCTGGTATGACCCCTTGTACTGTTCCATGGGACTTTGTCGCTGCCACTATGAACGCTGGGTACGAAATTGAGCTTGCTGGCGGTGGTTACTACAACGACAAGACCATGACCGAGGCCATTGCCAAGATCGAGAAAGCGATTCCAGCTGGTCGTGGTATCACCTGTAACTTGATCTACGTTGCTCCACGAGCTATGGCCTGGCAAATACCTCTCTTGGCCAGGCTTCGTGCCGACGGATACCCCATCGAGGGTCTGACAATTGGCGCTGGTGTCCCATCCATCGAGGTGGCTAACGAGTACATTGAGACACTTGGTATCAAGCACATTAGTTTCAAGCCTGGTTCAGTCGAAGCCATTCACCAAGTCATCAACATCGCCAAGGCCAACCCAACCTTCCCAGTCATGATGCAGTGGACTGGTGGACGTGGTGGTGGTCATCACTCTTTCGAAGATTTCCACCAGCCTATCCTCCAGATGTACGGCAGACTCCGCAAGTGCCCAAACATCGTCCTTCTTGCTGGAAGTGGATTCGGTGGTGCAGAGGACACCTACCCTTACCTGACTGGTGAGTGGGCCCGCAAGTTTGGCTACCCACCCATGCCATACGATGGTGTTCTCTTTGGTAGCCGTGTCATGATCTCCAAGGAATGTCATACCTCCCCAGCCGCGAAGCAAGCTATCGTTGATGCGTCAGGTCTCGAGGACCACGAGTGGGAGAAGACCTACAAGGGTGTTGCCGGTGGTGTCATCACTGTTCGCTCAGAAATGGGTGAGCCAATTCACAAGCTTGCAACCAGAGGTGTCTTGTTCTGGTCAGAAATGGACCAAAAGATCTTCAGCTTGGACAAGAAGAAACGCGTGCCTGAATTGAAGAAGAACCGCGACTACATCATCAAGCGTCTGAACGAGGACTTCCAAAAAGTCTGGTTTGGTCGCAACTCTGCTGGTGTGGCTGTCGACCTGGAGGACATGACCTACGGCGAAGTAGTAAAGCGTATGGTTGACCTCATGTACGTCAAACACCAGTCGAGGTGGATTGACAAGTCTTTCACACGCCTCACTGGTGACTTCATCCGCCGTGTCGAGGAGCGTTTCACAACAGGCGAGGGCAAGGGCTCGCTCATTCAGAATTACTCCGAGCTGAATGACCCATACCCGCTTGTCGAGAGGGTCCTTCAGACATACCCAGAAGCCACTGTACAACTCATCAACGCTCAGGATGTGCAGCACTTCCTCCTCCTCTGCCAGCGCAGGGGTCAGAAGCCAACTACATTCGTTCCAGTCCTCGACGACACATTTGAGTTCTTTTTCAAGAAAGACTCTTTGTGGCAGTCCGAAGACCTCGAAGCCGTCATTGACCAAGATGTCGGCAGAACCTGTATTTTACAGGGACCGATGGCCGCCAAGTATTCCACCAAGGTCGACGAGCCCGTCAAAGAGATTCTCGACGGCGTCCACAACAAGCACATTGAGTTCTTGACAAGGGACGTTTACGGCGGCGATCAAAGTAAGATTCCAGTCGTAGAGTACTTTGGTGGCAAGCTCATCGAAGCAAGCGACGAGATCGATGTCGAGGGCCTCACAGTCTCCGAACTTAACAACAAGGTGATTTACCGTCTCTCTGCATCGCCGAGTGCAACCTTGCCCGAGCTCAATGCTTGGATGTCGCTTTTAGCCGGAAGGTCATACTCATGGCGTCACGCTTTCTTCACCGCGGATGTATTTATTCAAGGCCACAGGTTCCAGACAAACCCGATGAACAGAATCTTTGCCCCTGCGGCAGGCATGGTCGTTGAGGTCAACTACCCTGAGGATCCTAAGAAGACCACCATTACTGTCAAGGAGCCTTCATCAAGCGGCAAGTTCGTACAGACCGTCGAGATCGGCCCGATCGGCAGCAACAACGAGATCCCTGTAAATCTGATCGAGGACCGTAGCGCGACGGGAGGTCCGACCTCGCTGCCACTGAAGTACACCTACCACCCAGAGACAGGTTACGCTCCTATTCGCGAGGTTATGGACGCACGCAATGACCGTATTAAAGAATTCTACTACAAGATTTGGTTCGGCGATGCCAACGTGCCATTTGACACACCAGTCACATCGAGATTCGATGGTGGCAGGAGCACTGTCACTAGTGAGGCCATCAACGACTTTGTTCACGCTGTTGGCAATACTGGTGAAGCTTTTGTTGACCGTCCTGGCAAGGAGGTATTTGCGCCTATGGACTTTGCCATTGTCGTTGGCTGGAAGGCTATCACTAAGCCAATCTTCCCACGTACCATCGACGGTGACCTGCTCAAGCTTGTGCACTTGTCGAATGGTTTCCGCATGATCCCGGGCGCTGCTCCTCTTAAGAAGGGCGACGTTCTCGATACCACTGCCGAGGTCAACGCTGTCATCAACCAGGATTCGGGCAAGATGGTCGAGGTTTGCGGTACCATTACTAGAGACGGCGAACCTGTCATGGAAGTCACCAGCCAGTTCTTGTACCGCGGTGTATACGACGACTTTGAGAACACATTCCAGCGCAAGACCGAGAAGGTCATGCAGATTCACTTGGAGACCAGCAAGGATGTTGCCGTACTGCAGTCGAAAGAATGGTTCCAACCCGAGGACCCTGATGTTGATCTCCTCGGACAAACCCTTACCTTCCGTCTACAGAGCTTGGTTCGTTTCAAGAACAAGACCATCTTCAGCTCTGTCCAGACTCAAGGTCAGGTCGAGCTTGAGCTGCCATCGAAGGAAATCATACAAATTGCGACTGTCGAGTACGATGCTGGCGTTTCCCACGGAAACCCAGTCATTGACTACCTCAGTCGATTTGGGACCACCAGCGACCAAGCCATCAACTTCGAGAACCCTATCCCACTCAACGGAAAGACCGCTCTTGAACTCAAGGCACCAGCTTCGAACGAGACGTATGCCAAAGTCTCCGGAGACTACAACCCTATTCACGTTTCCAGAGTATTCTCCAAGTATGCCAACTTGCCAGGTACCATCACACACGGAATGTACTCGAGTGCCGCGGTCAGAAGTTTGGTCGAGACTTGGGCAGCTGAGAACAATATTGGTCGTGTTCGCAGCTTCCATGTCAACCTTGTCGGCATGGTTCTGCCAGACGACATCATCTCCGTCAAGTTGACTCACGTTGGTATGATCTCCGGTCGCAAGTTGATCAAGGTCGAGGCTAGCAACAAGGAGACCGAAGACAAGGTTCTCCTTGGTGAAGCCGAGGTCGAGCAGCCCACCTCCGCGTACGTCTTCACTGGTCAAGGTTCGCAAGAGCAAGGTATGGGTATGGAGCTCTATGCCAGCAGCCCTGTGGCTAAGGAGGTCTGGGACCGTGCCGATAAACATTTCACCGACAACTATGGTAAGTCAAGCATTGCGTTCTTGCTCTATAGTAGTACTGACACCTTCTACCAGGCTTCCAAATTACGAACATTGTCAAGAACAACCCCAAGGAGCTCACGATTCACTTCGGTGGCCCACGTGGTAAGGCGATCCGCCAAAACTACATGTCCATGACCTTCGAGACCGTCGCGTCGGATGGCAGCATCAAGTCAGAGAAGATCTTCAAGGAGATCGATGAGTCAACGACTTCGTACACATACCGCTCGCCAACTGGTCTCCTATCTGCAACACAATTCACACAGCCAGCACTCACACTGATGGAGAAGGCTTCGTTCGAGGACATGCTTGCCAAGGGTCTTGTGCAGCGTGACAGCAGCTTCGCCGGTCACTCTCTCGGAGAGTACTCTGCTCTCGCCGCACTCGCCGAGGTCATGCCAATCGAGTCGTTGGTGTCTGTCGTGTTCTACCGTGGTCTTACAATGCAAGTCGCAGTCGAACGTGACGCAGCCGGTCGTTCCAACTACAGCATGTGCGCGGTCAACCCATCGCGTATCAGCAAGACCTTCAACGAGCAAGCTCTGCAATACGTTGTTGAGAACATCGCTGAGACGACCACATGGCTTTTGGAGATTGTCAACTACAACATTGCCAACATGCAGTACGTTGCTGCCGGTGATCTCCGCGCCCTCGACTGCCTGACCAATGTCTTGAACTACCTCAAGGCCCAGAAGATCGATATCCAAGCACTCATGCAGAGCATGAGCCTCGAGGATGTCAAGGCACACCTGGTGGAGATCATCAAGGAGTGTGCAAAGCAGACCGAAGCCAAGCCAAAGCCTCTCGATCTGCAAAGAGGTTTCGCCACCATTCCACTCAAGGGTATCGATGTGCCGTTCCACAGTACCTTTTTGCGCTCCGGCGTGAAGCCATTCCGATCGTTCTTGCTCAAGAAGATCAACAAGACGAGCATCGACCCAAGCAAGCTCATTGGCAAGTACATTCCAAACGTCACTGCTCGTCCATTCGAGCTCACCAAGGAGTACTTTGAGGATGTATACCGCCTCACCAACTCGCCTAGAATTGGCAACATCCTCGCCAACTGGGAGAAATATGTTGAAGATGAGACCAAGCCTGCGCCAGTAGCTTAGTGAGGGCTCGACAGCTCCAGCGCGCGCAAGGCTACGATAGTCTACCGGAAGGTGACACAGGGGTATATTAAGAGAGTGTACATAAGAACAATTTCGGGAATTGTACCGTAGATATTTTGTTCTCGTTTTGGCTGGGAGTCTCGGGCGCTGATATTTTCTTCGGTCTGGCTGTATAAAAGTGCAGATAGTCGTTATATTCAGTTTCAACCAATAACTCCCGTCAGTCGTATAGCCATACGTCCATTTAATTGCAGGTGTGTTTCAGGCATCGGGCTCGACATCTGTCGGCGCCCTTTAGCCGACCCAGATTCATTTAACCTCAAGATCTAAGCTCGTCTTGGCAAATGACGGTGACGTCGATCGTTGACGACGACTTGCGAAGCACATGAACGAACCTCGGTCTGTCCATTACTTCACTTAACCAAGATCTGACCCAGTGCTTTCCTATTTCCTTGTCCTCTCTATCACTCTCACCGCTTGTGCAAATATCCAATTCGACGTCACACAGAACCCCCTAGAAACTAACACAATCCATCACACGACCGATCCGCCAACATGGAAGGTGAAGGCAAACTCGGCCTCCTCAAATTCATCCTGCCCAAGGTACCGGCCATGCTCTACGCCGGCGCAATGAATTCGCTCTACCTCTCCCCGACATCAACGAAATGGGATCTGCGCACCGAAGTGCAAGTCTCGGTGCTGCGCTCCATCATGAGCCCCGGCACCGCGAAGCCATCGCCGGTCGGCAAGACGCAAGCAGTGACGCTCGGGGACAAAGGCGCCAAGGGCAAGATGTGGGCGGCGAAAGTCACGATACCCAAGGACGGCGAGGGAGGCACGAAAGAGGCTGTTTTCAAGGCAGTGGAGGAGTTGGGCGACGGCAGCGAGAACTACGTCAGGCCCGACAGCGAGAGCATGAGGGCGGAGTGGATTGGGTTCAGGAGCGAGGCGAAGGGCGACGACGATGCGTTGCCGGATATCAATGAGAAGGAACGGTACGAGAGACTCATGAGTGATCCGAAACGTACCGGTAAGAGCACGGTGCTTTATTTTCATGGTGGTGCGTACTATCTATGTGGCTTCGGCACGCATAGGGCGGCGGTCTCGAGGCTGGCGGAGACGTGTAAGGGTCGCGGTCTGCTCGTTGAGTACAGGCTGGCGCCGCAGAGTGCGTTCCCGTCGCAGCTTCTTGATGCGCTGAACTCATATCTGTACCTCATGTACCCGCCTGAGGGCGCTATGCATGAGCCTGTTCCGGCTAACGAGATCGTCTTCGCTGGTGACTCGGCTGGAGGCAATCTGGCTTATGCGCTATTGCAGCTGCTGTTGCAAATGCAGAGGACCAAGGGTGGCGTCAGCGGCAACCCCACGATCAGATATAATGGCAAGGACGTGGAGGTGCCATTGCCTGCCGGTATTGCTTGTCACAGTCCATGGCTGGATATCTCGAGGGCGCAAAAGAGTGTCGAAACCAACGCCAAGTGGGACTACCTTCCGTCCGCCAATCATGACGACACCATGTCCAAGTTTCCCGCCGACGACATCTGGCCTACCAATCCTCCAAGAGGAGACATTTTCTGCGACCTCAGCCTTCTCTGCCATCCTCTTGTGTCGCCAGTCGCCGCAAAGGATTGGTCCGGCTCGCCACCAATGTACGTCAATGCAGGTGAAGAGCTGCTGACCGACGAAGGCGCCATCGTTGCGGGGACTGCTGCTCAGCAAGGCGTGACCGTCCACTGGGAACAATACGAGGCGATGCCGCATTGCTTTGCGATGCTGATGCCTCATATGGCGACAAGTCAACGCGCCTACGATTCGATGGGTGACTTTGTACAAAAATGTCTTGCGGGCAAGGCGGAGAGTAGTGGCACCTGGATAGAGGCTCGCACTGGAAAGGAGACCGCTGTTGACCCGAAAACAGTTCTTCCATACCCACAAGCAGAGGCCGTCGAGAGAATAAAGGATGCCCAGAAACGTAGAATAGACGGGTACGAGAAGGAAGGTAAGAACATGCCGAAACCAGCGCTCTGAGCTGCTGGATGAGCCAGGACGATAGAATTGCTGCACACATATGGACATCGGACTAGAAAGCATATCAGGCGTTTGAGGGTATCGAGGAACCAGGGATTTCGTAATATCATATCTTCGACAGCTTGCGTTAGAGAATGCCATCCGGCTCTCCAGGCAATCTCTTGACTCGTTTCTGCTCCCAGTTATCCAGATCCTTGTGTGCCAGCCTGTAGTATTCCTCTTTCAGATCGATTCGTCGTCGGTCCTTGCCGATTCCGAGCTCTTCATCTTTGGTCAGCTGTCGGACTTTTCGGTCGTGCTTCTCGTATCTGATGGCGGTTGCGGGCGTCAAGAAGAACGATCCGGCTAGCATTGTTGCGATAAATGGTAGGCCGAAGAGGAGGAACGGGTGCTTTGCGAGAAGCGCGCGGTATTTCGCTGGTAGTGTTTGTTGATAGCCACTCGGGCGGAACTTCTTCGCTGGGAAGACTGCCATAGTAGATCGTGTATACTGTGGCTGATTGAGATGCTCGAGATTGTATTCTGGTTGCTGCCCTCCATCTCGAAGAGCAGGGCACTTAAGCTATTAATTCCGAAGCTAGACCGAGGCTTTGCGCACGTGATCACGCGAAGCGCGTTTCTCCAAGATTTATATATTCTGATAAGGCAACAGCGACAAGACACCAGCTTGTACTGGACATTCTACGATAATTTCAGAACATGCCAGCTCTTAAGCGACATTGTCACTTGCAATCATGGTGGGGAGGACCGTGAACGGCCTGTCAAACGGCGATTATGTGCCTCCGCCATCGACCTTGGCTGCCCAGTTAGTGAGAGATCATGCTGGTACCAGTAACAACCCTACTACAACGAACATATCAGGGACGTTCGGACGTCTCTTGCACGAGATCCTGAACAATTCGGATGTACCAGAAACAGACCCTGAAGTTAACTTCAAGCTCATTCGTGTGGTCGCCGAAGCGGGTCTAGATGTTCTCGCTCAAGACAACCCGTTTGCGCAATGGGACATACTGCTTCCGCAAGCAGGAGACAGTCTCAAGGTCATCGAATCGACGATCAAGCGTCAACCCGAGGTGCTTTTCTATGATTTCGAAGCACCGACAAACGGTCGCCCAAGCCTTCGTCTCTTGCTGTGGCTGTTCCCCAAGCTGCTATGTCTGACCGCTCATCCACAATGTAGCACTCTTGGCCCTCTGTTGTCTCGGCTGCTGGCAAGTATCATTGACAGCCTGGCAAACATGATCGCTTGGTGGCAACATGCGAAAGCGGTCGTTGTGATGTACTTTGACTGCTTAGACGATATCATCACAGCACTGGGTTCCATTACCTCGATGTCAGGCGCCCGAAATCCGTTCAATGTCCATCTTCCCCCGGCACGGAGCATCTCCAACATGGGCTACGGATCTGAGCAGCCGACCACGGTAGCCTCTGGATCCCAACACCAACTGAACACTATTCCTGGTGCGATCCATGCAGCGACTGTAATCTTGTCGGGGCTATCAGATCTTCTTAGCGAAGGACCTGCGCTAAGAGTCTTACCGCTTGGTGTTCACATCCTGACCAGCCGATCCTTCGATGCACTTGATGCTTTGAGCGATGCCACTTTCAAGCTTAGACAGGCATTGACCAAGAACGATACACTCTCTCGTCTACTCGACGGTATTTTGTCTACCATGCGTCGCTTCTGCGGCTTACCGACTCCGATAGCCTGGCTCAATATCGACAAAGCCAATCATACGGCGAGGCGCTTCGTCCTCAACTTTCTTCAAGCTCATCTGGAAAAAGCGTTTGTTGGTGGACTGCAGGATAAGTTAGCTTCTGCACTTGGGCTCTTATTGGACGTCCCGTCTCGGCTGACGGAAGATCACGGTATGGATGCTATGATCACAAGGGCTGTACAGAGAGTATGCGAGGACGAGAACTCTTGGAGTCAGTCTCACCAGGCATTGAGATTAGCTCTTCAAGATTTCGTTTCTTCGCTGAATATTCAGCTATCAGGAAATGCAAAGAAAAGGATAGGTTTGACCGGCGGGAACAACTCGTTCGACGAAGAAATGAGCGGTGTTGCAACGGACGGAAGCATCAACGTTGCTGGACTGCTTGGCTCGACCGCGCTTCCTAAACGAAAGCTTCGAAGGCCCAAGCAATGTCAACTTGTCGACAACACCACTGGAAAGCAAGAAATCTACAAGCAGCTCACGAGCCTGCTGGCCGATCGTCCCAGCTCCGACATTACCGGACTCGCGGGTGTGACAGAAACTTCATATGCTGCTCTCGAGGATTCTCAAAAGGACGTTCTTTGGAGTGTTCTGTGCCGTTGCTTTTGTGTCATGAGCGATACTCTCAAGGGAGACGTTTGTGATCTCTGCCACTCTGATGCTCACAAAGCTACACCTCCAAAAGGAGCACTCGAGCCCGATATCAACGGCATGAAGGAGCTTGGACTCACCATGCTTGAGCTGCTCAACTCGCGCGATCTTCAGCAATCTCAGCATCGTCGCGTGCTGGCAGTGTTGTGCATTCGCTCCTTTATCCTTCACAGCCAGCTTCCCGAGTATCTCGACTTGCAGAAGTCGCCATTTGGAGAGTGGTGCTTACGAGCCCTCAATAGCTCTACCAGGGAGCTTCGCCTGGCTGCTTCTCGAACACTTGTAGCGTTTCTGCGTGATGACATCGACCGCAATATCCGTGACAACAACCGCAGACTGGCTCTGGAATACCTGCGGACTCTATCGGATAGGGCCAACCTAAGCCAGATTGATACACTGATTTCTGCCTGGGGACAAGTCGCGATTGCTTGCGACGAAAGTGAGCTCAATCTGGCCCTTCTGCAACTCGTTGACTACCTCGGTCACCCGAACTCGCTGATCTGTGCGCTTGCGACTACTGAGCTTGAGCATATTGCGACCGCACTGGATATGACTCCTTCAGCTCTTCTCAGACCTTTCTGGCGAAGCATAGCAGTGGCAGCGGTACAAGATCTCCATACCAAGCCTCAGAGATGCCAACAATTGGCCGATTTCCTGGGCATCGGGGTCAATCAATTCCTCATCAATACCCAAGCGGAAACCCTTCCTTCTCTGATTCTCACCAAGAAGAAAGAAACTCTACAACGTATAGCAGCAGCACGTGGGCCGAACGTCAAGCTACAAGACCTTTGCACTCAGCCTAGAACGAACCTGGCGGCTATCTTAGCTCTCCTCCTCAGCCAAGCTTCCAACGACATCGAGACCACAGCAATGGGCATTTTGGCCGAATGTGTCCCCAGCCTCAGAGATCAGGAGCTCGCGAATCTGATTCGGATAGACCCTGTACTCATTGTGATCGAGATGTTGAAGGCTGCCGGAGATGAAGATGTGAGTCGAAAAGGACGGATAGTACACGCTATTCAGACACTCGCTGTTCTGGTCGAACGAAGACCTGGTCAGTCTAAAGCCAGCGCAAAACACAGCAAGCTTTTAGGATCTTTCTTCGAAACACAGATATTGGGTATCATGACAATACTTTCCGACACCATCGAGAAAGCTGATGATTCGGTGTCCCAGTACGAGAAGATCAGATGCCTACACGCCGTCGAGGAGATGATCAACTTGGCACGTACTCACATCAGTATTGCTATCCCGCAAATTCGAGCATGCTTGCAATCTGCTATCGATCAACCGGGGCTTGTCGATGCAGCAATGTCTGCATGGCTAGCAATGATGCGGACCTTTGAGCCTGAGGAAGTCGTGCATTTGCTCGATCATCTATTTGCCATCACCGTACAACATTGGTCGGAGCTCTCTTCGGAGCTGCAGCAGAATGTCCACGACACCGTAGCCCACGTACTTAAGACGCACAGCAACCTCATCAGGGAATCAGTCATTACAGTGCCATCACTTGCCAACATTCAGCTAATGTCCAAATTTGAAGCCGAGATTAGTCGCCTGAGAGCGGCTGCAAATCCCGAAGCACATGTGGCTGCATTTGCCAAACGCTTACAAAACGAGAACTCTGCCATCGTCCTCCAAGCAGCTCGTGAACTACACAACTGGCTCGAACTCAATCAAACCTTCGTGCATGAGTCCGCTGTCAGTGAACCGCCTCTACCTGTCCTTTCGACATTGGTGCGTGCACTCTTGGATGCTTGCGTCAAATACGGAAGCAGCAGTAAAGGCAATCCTATCTCGAATGTTTCCGCTCAATGTCTTGGTCTGGTAGGGTGTCTGGATCCCAATCATATTGAAGCGACCGTCACTACCAAGCAAACCATGGTCATGTCGAACTTTGACAAGGCTGCGGAGGTCGTTGACTGGGTCGCTGTTCTCTTCGACAGCGTTCTCGTTCCCGCTTTCAAGTCGACAAGCAATGCTCGTGCACAAGGATTTCTTGCATTCGTAATGCAGGAGCTGCTCCGCTTCTCTGGTTTCAACGAGGTTGCGTCTGTTCGTCTCAGAGCCTCTCAATCGAGTCCGACATACACGAGATGGATCGAGCTGCCAGAAAGCACTCGTAACATACTGACCCCATTCTTGACCTCGAGATATGCACTTACCAGTACTGTTAATGTGCATCCTGTCAAATATCCTATCTTCGACCGCTCTGTCAGTCACAGCACTTGGCTCAGAACCTGGGTATACGACATGTTGTGGAGAGCAAGAGGCGAGAACGCTTCTTCCATGTTTCCAACATTGGCTCGTGTCATCAAACGTCATGACCTGGCGATAGCCAATTTTCTTCTACCCTACGCAGCCCTTAACATCGTTTTAGGAGCCCCGCAAGCTGAGGTCGATGCTATCGCGAACGAAATGCTGATTGTTCTTTCGACGGAATCTTCTAACCATTCCGAGCAGGACGCGATACGACAATGTAGTCAAAACGTCTTTGCGATCCTCGACTACATGTCGAGGTGGGCACAGACAAAGAAGCAAGACATGGCGGCTTTGCGTGTAGCAGCTGTTCGGGCAGGCCACTCACCTAAGGAGTTTGAGGAGGCAGCAGACCTTGGACGCATCAGATCGGTCGAACAAGTCATGGCTTCAATACCAGCGAACATCATTGCGCAGCGAGCCATCGAGTGCGGGTCTTACGCGCGAGCGCTCTTTCATTGGGAGGATTTTATTCGCGGTCAATGCTCGAAACCCGAGACAGACGCAGAGGACAGGAATGCCATGTATGACCGGCTACAGTCCATCTACAGTCAGATCGACGAACCGGACGGCCTGGACGGAATTGCTGCGCAGCTCAATATCCTTTCGCCTGACCAGCAAGCCTTCCAACATCGCCGTGCAGGTAGGTGGTCGGCCGCCCAGAGCTGGTACGAGATCGAATCGATGCAGAGACCCAATGATAGCGATATTCAGCTGGGGTTGCTGAGCTGTTTGAAAGAGTCTGGTCAATTCAATCAGGTCATCAGAGTGGCTTCGGATAACATGAAGAGCGCAAACAACAGAGTGGCCGATACCGTATTGGACACGAAACTGCTTTCTTTCGTCACCGAGGCAAGCTGGATGGCTGAGAATATGACACTATTGCACAATGAGCTCTCCCAGATACCTTCAGACATGAGCGTGCCAGATTTCAATGTTTCGGTCGGCCGCATTCTTATCACTTCTGCAGTCAGCCAGGATGAGGCCACCAATCAAATCTCGACACTGCGAGCTTCAATCGTGAAGAACATGTCAGCGGCTAATGTAGCGTCTTTGCAGGCTTGTCATGGAACTCTATTGAACTTACATGTTCTCTCTGAGATGGAGGCTATCAGCCATTTCTCCAAGAGCGAGAGGGATGCTTTGGACTCGGCTCAACTGATCAGCACCCTCGACAAGAGACTTGCAATTCTGGGCTCGTACATTTCTGATAAGCAGTATGTTCTTGGAATTCGACGTGCGATGCTACTGGCCGTCAACAGGAACAAACCAAATTTCGAAGTTGGTGTCTCGTGGCTCACCACGGCCAAGCTCGCTCGGAAGGCCAATGTACCTGCCATGGCAAACTTTGCAGTCTTACGCGCCGCTCAGTGTGGTGATGACTCTTCCAGGATCGAGCAAGCCAGACTTTTGTGGAAAGATGGGCAACATCGACAAGCTATTCACAACCTTGAAGGAGCCATTGCCTCGAATGCGTTTGCTATGTACGACCGCTTTGTGGAAGCCGGCAGCAATCCTGAAGAAGCACAAGCGAAGCAAAATGCGCTCTCAGCTCGAGCACATCTGCTACTTGCGAAGTGGCTCGACGCTTCGGGCCAAACGCAAGCGCATATGGTCACATCCAAGTATCAATATGCTGCGCGGGCATATCCTAGATGGGAGAAGGGTCATTACTATCTCGGAAAGCACTACAACAAATTGCTCGAAGCAGAAAAGGCACTTCCTGCAGTCAAACAATCCGAGGCTTTCACCACAGGTGAGACGACAAAGCTGGTTATCGAGAACTATCTCCGATCTGTACCGTTCGGCACGAAGTACTGGTTTCAGACCATCCCGAAGGTTATCACACTCTGGCTAGACCTCGGTATGGACTGTTTGCAGAGACCTCGCGACCTGAACCCCGAGATTTTCGATCGCCGTAAGAAGCATTTGGAGCTCGTGCACAAACAACTCAAGAAGTATTTTGAGCGCGTACCGCCCTATGTTTTCTATGCTTCACTCCCGCAGATGATCTCTCGTATCAGCCATCCCAATGACAAGGTTTCTGAGCTGCTGTCGATGATCATCCAGAAGATCGTGTCTACACATCCGAGCCAAGCGCTATGGTCGCTCCTGCCAGTTGCAAGAGCGACACAAGCAGATCGTGCTAAAAGAGGGTTGGAGATCATCAATCGTCTCAAAGATGGGAAGGGCAGGACCAAGTCGGATTCCGCTGGCTTGGACCTACGAACCATGGTCATGCAAGGACAGAAGCTGCAAGAAGGCCTGCTACAGGCTTGCGAGATTCACATTGAAGGCCGCGCCACCAACGTTAGTCTGACCAGAGATCTCCAATTCAGTCACAAACTCGCACCAAGTCCCTTGGTGGTTCCCTTCCAGTCGGCTTTGACGCCGAACGTCCCCACAGTACAAGAGGCCAGCCACATCCGACACTTCAAGGGCTTTTCCGTGGACAAGGTCACTATTGCTTCGTTCTCGGATGAAGTGTTAGTGCTCAGCTCGTTGCAGCGACCACGAAAGCTGACAGTCAGAGGGTCAGATGGCAAGCCGTATGGACTTTTGTGCAAGCCAAAGGACGATCTCAGAAAGGATCAAAGACTGATGGAGTTTAATACAATGATCAATAGATCGCTGAAGCGAGATGCCGAAAGCAGCAAACGACGACTTTACATCAAGACCTATGGTGTCACTCCACTAAGCGAAGAGTCGGGTACCATCGAATGGGTGGAAGGGATCAAGCCACTGCGAGATATCCTGATCAGACTCTACAATCGCAAAGGCATACACCCCAACTACACCGAGCTTCGCACTCTCCTAGGAGAAGCTTGTGCAGACTCCGCAAACGTCGGCATCTTCACAAAACGAATCATGCCAACCTTCCCACCAATCTTGCACGAGTGGTTCGTCGAGATCTTCCCAGAACCAGATACATGGTTCGCCGCGCGCCTCCGTTACGCTCGCTCAGCCGCTGTAATGAGCATAGTCGGCCACGTCCTCGGCCTCGGCGACCGCCACGGCGAAAACATTCTGCTCGAAGAGAGCACAGGCGGCGTATTCCACGTCGACTTCAATTGCCTGTTCGACAAAGGTCTCACCTTCGAGAAGCCAGAACTCGTACCCTTCCGCCTGACACACAACATGGTGGACGCGATGGGCTGCTACGGCGTCGAGGGACCGTTCCGCAAGTCCTCTGAGCTCACGCTGCAACTGCTCCGTCAGCACATGGACACTCTGATGAATATCCTCGAGACGTTCGTGCACGATCCCACGACGGACTTCATCGGCAAGAAGAAACGCACCACGCACGGCGTACCGGAGACGCCGCAGGAGGTTCTGGACAGTGTGTTGTCGAAGCTCAAGGGGTATCTGAGGGGAGAGAGCGTGCCGCTCAGTGTCGAGGGTCATGTCGATGCGTTGATCAAGCAGGCGACCGATCCGTGGAATTTGTGCCGGATGTATATTGGGTAAGTTGGCTGATATCCCTGCTCTTCGAATTTTGCTAACAACGTCTCAGGTGGTGCAGTTTCTTGTGAGTGTTGTTCATATCCCGGGTTAGTTGCAAAGGCATAGGCGCGTTGAGTACACGAAGGTCACGTACGAGGACAGATTATTGCAGTACATATCACAATAACTATGACAAAATAATTGATGCACAATCGTTGACATAAATTTGTACCCGGTATACCGTGACGGAGGTGCTTCCCTTCCATCGCTTCCTAGCAAATCCGTGTCCAACGCTGCAACGCGAAATAGCACACTGCACATTCTTTAATCTCACCGCACAGTATCACATACACCTGGGAATGAAGCTTTGTTTGATTATTTGAATTGCAGTCATAGTGGACAAAAGTGTGACCCGGAGTCAAAATTTGATGTTATGTCATGAGATTCCTTACCTGCCTGTATATAACCCAAGGTCTCTGCCGCACTATGACATATCCTTCCCATATTCTGCGAAAAATCGAAACGAACTGTAGAGGTGGAAAGAGCTGGGGCATCCGAAGTGTAAGGAAAGTGTGTGTATGCCCTCTAGTTTAGTCCCCTGATTCTGTAAGATATTAGCAGCAGCAGAATTAATACTTGTACTACTAAACACTAATCATAGATCACTTAAATAGCACAAAGCCGCGTCATTATCTAAGATAGAGTTAGTAGTTTTAACCAATGTTGTTCTTAGCCTAGAGCAAATATAGTTATTTTGTCTTACTATAGGCTTTACTTTAGACAATGACGTGATTTTTTGTTATATACATGATCCATGTCTTATATAAATTGACGCAAATACTCATGTAGCTACTTCTAGTCCCTCACACTGTCTTATATTAGAACGAAAGACCGCATAGCAATGATAATTTCTTGACTTATATAAGGTCCTATATAAAATCCCCCTTAATCTTCTCTAGAGCATACTTCTGCCCTTATAACTTCACAATCTTCTGACATCTACAACCACTGATCCATCATAATGGCCAAAGAAAAAACCAGACCTGACCAAAAAGCTGGTAAAAGAGCGAGAAAATTCTTGTGCCAGATTGTGCAGCGAATAGGCCTCCGAGGCTTCATCAACAAGGATTCTCGCAGTGTCCGTATTGGCACATTGGAAAGACTTCGTCACCTTTGCACCAATGCTGTGGATGTCTTTTGTCAAATCCCAAAGGCTGAACTTAGGCTACAAAAGAACGTGGTTGATACTCATGTCACAGATGCCATTGTCCTGCCATGTGCACCTTTGCTATGGCCGACTGGTCCTCACCCCAAAGCATGGCTTCACAAAGTCGAGGTCCCTGGTGAGACTGAGCCTCGGTTTTTAAGCTGGCCTCACGATCGCAAAATGTCAGTACTGTATACCATGTGCAAGACTATTCTAACATATGCAGCATTGAGAATACTCTACGTGAGATTGTCACGATCCGAATCAAAAATCGAATGGAAGCCAATGCCGATCGCAAAGCGAAAGGCCTACCTCCAATCGGTCATAAGAAAGCAGTCCGCATTCTTGCCACTCGTCAAGACAATGAGCCACCTGTTCCACTTGCGACTGAGACAAGTATGAGTCCCCTGAGTTCACACTCGGACTCGTTTCCACCAGTACTTGACTGTATCGCTGTTGCACAAGTCCCGCCGACATCAGATCCTGAGAGCATGAATGCTATGGCTCCACCATGCCAGAATGGCATTTCCAGCAGGATTCAAACACCTTTCTACGATGCCAGGTCAATAACAGCAACAGAGCCGATTGACTTAGACGTAGTACAGCCAGAGTCTTCATCTGAGACAATCCCAGCGCATGTGGATGACATACTGGACAAATTTTATCGAGGAGAACTACAAACACAGCCTTCTCCTACACCAGCAGTACAAAGCCCCTTGGAATGCTCAAATCTCGATCAGCATACCACAATGGAGATCAAAAAGGAGGGTCAAGAGGAGATTGCCAGAGGCACAGCTATGGCCGATCCTATCAATGCCATGCTAAAAAATCTACATCTCATTTTGCAATGGGGTAATCACAAGTGTTGCTTGGATCTCGCTTCATGCAGGAAGTCCGATGACTTGTTCGATCAAGTCGCATGCAAGGTAGCGAAGCAAGCACGAGTGTCTGAGGATTGTGTGAGTGTGCTGGAGATCAACATGTATCTCCATCAGCCTGCTGAGTGGGGAGAGTCTCAATTCAATGTTATACCTGGATATGTAGGGCGTATTTGCTGGGAAATGGCTCTGAAGGAATGGCATGATGGAGCATGGCAGGAGCATGAGCCGATGCATATGGTGGTAATGGCTGAGGTCACTGCTGAGGTCTCTACTTGATACAGGTTTCCTTGATACAGGTTTCCTTGATTAGTGTTAGCTTTATTATGAGAGATGTGCTTTAACTTATTCAATTTGGCTTTCTACAATTCCTCCTTCCACGACATGCTGTATGGTTCTGTGTTCACTAAGTGTGTGCATTGTATTTGAAGTTGTAGGAGGATGTTTATCAGGCCTCTCAAATCCGGGACCAGACGTGAAGTCAGAACTCAGCGCCATCGGAACTTAGCGCCAAAGTCAGTCTAGTAACGCGAGCCCCTAGTAGCTGGTACTCGCTGTCTATCAAAACACTTCACGCCAATTCTACTTGTGGTACGAACAATATAAGGCATCAACATGATGAGATAGCAATACCAAGTTTCTCGGAATCATCAAAATGATGGTCGAATGAAGCGCCCGCAAATCCACACTCGTGACTGCGGCAATCAACATTTGGGAAGCTGGGCAACCTTATTACGACGACGTGCCGTGTCTTGATATTGTACGTCAAATTATCAGCACTGTTGAGCCACCATTGTACAATCACGCTGACAGGAGAGAACTTGAATTCGTGACTGAAGCAATTGGGTATAAAGCAGACAAAAACTATCACTCATCCTTGCGAAGCTCCTCGCTCCTCTCGATGATCTCGTTGCTCTCCTCAACGATCTCCTCGCTCTTCTCAAGAATCTCCTTTTCCACATCATCAGCCTTTTTCTCCGTCGCAGCGCCCACGGTGACAACACGGTCAACCCATCCATCACCCCTGACCACACCTAGGCCCTTCCGTATCACCGACCCACGCACAGCCCTCGGTCTCGCCTCGTAAACTATATTCAGCAGCGCCAGACTCGCGACAAAGACAAAGACATCCCCGCTCTTGAAGCCCTTCCACCAGCCATGCTTGACACCGACCTTCCAAAGCGAATCAATACTGAGTCTGGCACAATAGAGAAAGTTACTTCTTTCGCCCCGTCTTGCAACGTAGGCCCACATGCCACCCAATAATCCACCCAAGAACCATCTCTGCGTCGACAGGAAGCCCTTCGGGAGGTAGTTCGCAAACAAACAGATACTGCCCCACGACGTACCGACGGCGCCGGTGATGAACAGCGTCATGCGCAGAATGCGGCTTGCGAGACGATTCAGCGTTTGAGCCGGGTTCGCGAGGAAGGCTTTGTATGAGAGGAGAGCAAAGGCACCGTAGAAGGCTGTGAAGAAGCGCGCTGTGGTCGGGAAGGCGGAGAGAAAGTATTTCAGGTATGTGCGCGCACAGCTAGGGTCGGAAGGGTGCAGGAGTGCGCAGCTGGTGTGCTGAATCAGAGGGTGTGCGGAGCCTGTGATTGGTGCGATGGAGGACAGTGAAATCGGCAGTGGGTGTTCCTTTTGCGGGAAGAGGATTGGTGATGTGAACGCTGGCCACTTCAGGCGGGAGAGTTGGGCGAGCGCGTCGACAATGTCGAAGGTGCCCGGCCATTTGGCATAGGCTGGCAGTCCAGCTGGTCGTGTCTGGATATATTCTGGACTGCGCTTAAGAATGAATTCGCTGAAGCCAGAGGGGAAGCAGTCGCGGTCGAAGACGAAGGAGTGCAGTAGTTGTCCATACGCGAGGGGCATAATCATCCAGCTACCAACCCAGTCCGGCTTGCCGCGCTTACCCCAGATGCCTTTCTCTTCGGCCGCATTGTAGCTAAATTCTAGCGAGCGGGTGAACATGTAGATAGCGATTGTCATGCGCATCTGTGATTTAGGACATAATTGGAGCCAGAAACCGGCCAGTGATGCTCCTAAAATTGGTGTGAAGCGAGATGTGAGGGCCTCGGTGATGCGAGGGTTCCTGTACCGAAAGGCCTTTGCCGATTCTTCCAGGAGAGAAGCACGTAGTCTGATGAAGAATCGATGTAGCAGCCGATGAAAGAGAAGGATCAAGGAAAAGGAGGCAGAGATCCTGAGGGCTGAGCTATTCGCAGGAGCGACGGGAAGTTTGCTTCTGTTCGTCGTCATTATTTTAGGAGTCGCATTAATACGTGATGCATACCTTGTGGCCTTCTGTTTCCGCTCAAGTAGCTTCTTCGATAAGAACTCCCATCCCTTTAGACCCGTGAACGCCGCGATGAACACTCGAAGTGATACGCGAACAGTCGCAACATTGTAATCTTCCGTACTCTTGACAAGCGCCTCGTATCGCTTCGGCTTAGGTGCACGCTTCTCAACCGCAGCGGATTTGGAGATGAGATAGTCGTGCAGTAGCTTGTATTCTTTTGCGCTGACTGTGTAGCGGAGCGCGTTGCGGAGGACGGGGTCGATTGGTCGCTTACTGCTGCTGGACGAATTCGACGGCGTCGACGACGAGTCGCTAGGTGATGATGACATTGTCGTGAGTGTCTAGTACTTGCGCATTGCTATAAGTACATGTAACGAGAATAATGATGGTTCATGCGAGACGGTTCAGGTTTGTTATCATCTTCATCTCACCTCCCTGTCGATCACAAAAGCTTGTTTACCCACAACGCGGAGAAGCCGAGGCCCATTTTCACGCGTCATGAATAGCATGAGTAAAATTATATTCCTGGACCTGGACGCTCACATGTCGATTGCGAAATGATCGACAAATTGCATTGAGCCATTGATATGCGAAATCATCGCATTGACTGATCGCCTGGTTATGCTAAACTGCTACGAGGTGAGTTGCTCAAGCGATTGGCCCATTGTCAATGTATTGTACTGCTCATGCATACATGTATCTCCCTCCTCGTCCACCATCTCTATCGTAGCGTCCTCCGATCTGCTAGATCGTGGCTTGAGTGTCGCGCACATCTGAGAAGGCGGGTGCCACGCCGGCTATCGATCTTGTCGGCGGCCTGCTTGCGCCGAGTGAGTGCCGTCAGACGTTGTCAGTCGTGTTGGACTCGGTGAGGTCTCGGTCTTTCCAGGGCATTGGGCTGGGATGTGGCTTCGACATTGAAGAGCACAAACCTTCTAGAAAGAGTTTCGCAATTCATTATGTTCGTGTTCGTTATGCGTGGTCGTTGTATACTAGTGTCCTTCATCCATTCCCATAGAGTCGTGTCTCTTCACTGGACTTTGTCCTGTCTGTTGTTCTTCGTGCGAATCATCATCACCTACACGACTCTTAAGATCCAGCCCAGCGAAAGAGAACCTGTCGCGATGTCCACTGGGTCGTTTCGTAAGGCTTGGCGCTTGAGGCCGGTGTGCTCCATGTTCTCCGACTCCTAGGCTGTAGGTTGCAAGCCTCCAAGCGTATAGTACAATGTCATATATCAAGACCAATATCCATGGTCCCATGGTGACGGTACTGAGTAACAACTATGCCGGATGAGCGCGGTTTCTCACATTGGCGGTCTTGGTGTACTTACGAATATGCGCGCGAGCCATGTTTCAAGAGTGCAGAGGTGGTCGGGCAGGATTGAGAGGTAACCCATTGTGTGTGTGATGGTATGTCGAGTCGTGAGGAAAGGCCTCAATGGGCGACCGAGGGGTCAGGAAACCCTACATGCGATTCGTACCGATTTGTAATGTGACCGTAATACCGACGACAGCATTTGTTGGGCACTGACACTGTCGCGGGTAAGCGGTTGCGACTTCCTTCCTGGAACATCCGCGACCCATCGTCAAGAATTGCCGTAAGTAGCACCACGCTCCTACCTCGTCTTGTGCATTTCTACGTCCTGCGGCCATCAGGGAGTGCAAAGAGGTCTCGGTGACCTAGCCAAATCGTCCGAATTATATATGTACATCACGTTAATGTGTCGAGATCCACTTCATGTCACTTGTATAGAAGGCTTGATCTGCCAAGGCTGCGTTAGCACGCTTGCGGGAGTTTAGTCATCATCGCCGCGACTCAAAATAACAACCGGAAGCCCTCGCCTGCTCACTGACGAGGCAAGACAAGAAAGTGAAGATCATAGGGACTTCGTATCTTACATATAGTCTACAGATGAGCGGTTACATTCTAGATTAGGTCGAGTAGTTCTACAGCACGGTCAAGTGGTTGTACTATTGACTGCCCAGCATCATTTTGTTCTTGTTCTTTCATTCTGTCAATACCATTGTCATAAACATTATTATACTGATTGTATAATAGGCTATACTATATGGAAGCACGTTCGCCCATCCAACACCCACGCAGGGCAGGATCAACTACGTTTTCCTCCATGAGCTTCCCCATCTGTTGTGCAAAGAAACCGTAGTCGGCGCCGTAGCGATTGGCCGCCTCGACTCTGACGACGAGCTGCTTCTTTCCTTCATGTGCAATAAAGCTGCTTCGAAGTTCCTCTACGTGCGCATTGACATAGAAGTCGAACTGTGTCAGGATCGTAATCCAGAAATCTTCTGGTCGCAATTTGAGGTTGTGGTGAGTACTATATCTATTATGGGAAGACTTATCGCATATCCAACTAACATCTTGTTGGTCGTGAGTTGCTGTTGGTATTTTGATCTGCTCCAGATCCTTCTTACTCGGGTGTCCTTTCTGACTATCGCGATGGGCGACGTTCGGATTGATGACATGCGCGTTCAGATTCTGAACATCGAATTAGGTGTACGGCATCTGGTTTTGGGAGGTGTTCTGAAAAGCTGCCGGATCCAAGCTTTGTGTGCCATTGTACGTTATGAGCCGCGGCGACGATGACTTAACTGTCGCAAGCGTGCCAACGCAGCCCTGGCGGATCAAGCCTTCTGAAGGTATACAAGTGACAAGAAGTGGATCTCGGCTCATGTCATTATTTTATTCGAACGCCAGCATCATTTTGTTCTTGTTCTTTCATTCTGTCAATACCATCGTCATAATCATACAAATCAGCAAGCAGTCTTTCAGCCATGCCTCTCTCCTTAACTTGTGATGCAATCAATCCTCGCATCCCGAACCTTTCAGATGAGCAAGCAGTCTGTCAGCCATGCCCCTCTATTTCAGCGCCAAACCCTGCGTAACCGTCATAAATCGTCAGTGGGTGTTGATCATACAAGCATGAAGCCGTCCGTTTCCTCCTCCAGATCCGGTGAAGAAGGCAACGACACTACCTCGAGTTGATCGAGTTGTGAGTGACCATGTCCAGCAGTAAGCAGTCGCGCGACATGACCGTACGGGTCCAAGGCACTCGACACGTGTTTCAGATCTTCACGTCCTGTAGCTTCCTTGATGCCAGCGGCAGCGTTCCGTAGGGCATCCTGCTTGGATGGGCGAAGGCGCTTCCATACAGGAGGCAGATTGTAGACTAGATCTTCGTGTAATGGCGCGTCATCATGTACTTCCTCTTCACGTGTCGTTGCTGGTCGCAGTGGCAAGACCCATTCATCTTCACCGCCATCGCTACTTGTGACATTGGCCCTTGTAGGTATGGCCTGGCTCCAAGCAGTAGGTGTGATGGCTTCTGGGGTCGAGGAGGAGCTGCGACCGCCTTGAGGCGACAACGGTCCGTCGAGCTCACGCGACATCTCCTCTACAGCATCGTCGCTCAGCTCTGGAGGCTCGATTGGAGGAAAAGCTCGCTTGTTTGATGCCTTGATGGGCAGGCAGACGATCGCTGCAGCGGCTGTTTTGAAGTCAATAATTGGTTAAGTAAGCCATCAGATGTACAAGAAACAATGCAACGTAATCAGCAAAAAAAGTATGACTTACAATCGTCCTTGAATTGACGCGCGATATTGGTCGAACACAGATCAGAATGGAAGGCTTCTTGATGATATGCGAGAGCGAGAAAGTCCTTGGACTGATCAAGCCTATGGCGGTGGTAGCACTTGATTGTGTAGTGCGCGAATGTGCTACGAAGATCCATGTCCATCTGATTCGTGTTTGCGAGATGGTTGTACACGAAATTGATGGCAGGAACCAAGTCAGGCACCGGTTCGGTCTTGTCCCACGAGACGTCGAGCTCGCATATGACTTGACCGTGAGCCTGCTTCTTCAGATCGTCAATGTCATATCTGTGACTGAGGCAGTAGACTTCGAGATGAAAGACCAGAGGTCGAAGCGTCTCGTCCTCCATTGGAGGAAGATATGCGCCTGTGGTTGTATAGAGCAATAGAGCCTCAACGGCTTCGCGAGTCGTTCGATGGATGTGATTGCAAGCTTTGAGCCATTCAGCTAGTACTGGGGCCTTTTTCTCGATGGCGGCGAAGCATTCGAGATGGTAGCTTGTCGCTGTTCCATCTCGACAATGGACATGTAATTCTGATGGTGTAGAGCTCTGGCTTGAGTCTTGAAGTGAGTGTTCAACTGAGTCCTGAACTGGGTGTTCAACTGAGCGCGAGTAGTACGACCACCAAATTGAGTCTTCCGTCGAGTGAGAGTGGTACGTTGGGTTTGACATCTTGGTTCTCGTAGCTCTAGAGTTCGAATGGAGCAGTAGAACTGTAGCCTTTGTGTCGTGTCAAGCGGAAGCGGTAACGAGCAATCAACCGTGAATTGGCAACAGCTTCACGATTAAACGTGCTTCCGATCGTTCAGTAACAGCGACGATGAGATTTGCAAGGAATGATTGGTGAAAATGCAGACAGAAGTGAGCGATCATAAGACGATCAGGTACGCGTGCCTTTCTGCGGTCGTTGTGACTCGCAGGTTTGAGGAGTCATGCGCACAATGCATGTACGTACCTTACCTCATGCATGCCTTGAAAGGTGTAGCCTAGCACCTAAGGTATTCGTGCTCACATTCGCGGGGCAGCTACAGGCTAACTTCTCTCGTCACATGCATCGTCGCGCGCTCTAGCAGACATACTGATGCAGGCTTCGTCAGACGCTTCAACGCACATCTCCTTGCACACCCCATCGCGCACCCCATCGCGCATCTTATACAACAGACAGTGGAAGGGAGTGAGCAGGTGAAGTCTTTCGGCAATAGACCGGCAACCCGACGTGATTTTGTGGGCGAAACCGGGGCGCGTCAATGCGCGACACGCAGTGGCAGGTGCCGAATCGCAGGCCGAATGTGGAGAAGAGCTTCAATCGGGACGCTTCCACGGCAGAGTGCTGTACAACGAGCGATACGCCCATTTCTTTTTCGCCTCCTTCAGTGTTTCTTGATTGTACTTTACAGCGTGTTTGTCTACATTCAGTTCTTCCTCACCTACCTTGTTAATATATTCGCCTCAGCAATCCTCGATTGACACCAACGCCACCACTGTTATTCCTTCATATCGCTGGAACCATGGCTGGATCTTATCAACTTCAGAGAGGCCTGAAGAACATTCTTCAAAAGCAGCCAAACGACATCGTCTTCCTATCTGCCCTCCGTACACCAGTCACAAGAGCGAAGAAGGGAGGTTTCAAGGACGCCTACGACCATGAACTCCTTGCCCACGTCCTCAAAGCCACTTTGGCAGCAAACCCAAACCTCGACCCTGCAAAGATTCAAGATGTGATGATCGGTACTGTGCTCTCAGAGCTTGGAGGTAGCAAAGCTGGTCGTATGGCCGCAGCACACGTCGGATACCCAGAGACAACAGCTTTCCAGACCGTCAACCGCGCCTGCTCATCGGGTCTCGCAGCTATCACCGGTATCGCACACGCCATTGCAGTCGGATCTATCGACGTTGGTGTTGGTGGCGGTATGGAGAGCATGACCAGGAACTACGGCAGCCGCGCTATTCCTACACAGCTCTGGGAAGAGTTGAAGAACAGTCCAGTCAAGGAAGCACGGGACTGTATCATGAGCATGGGCTTGACAGCGGAGAACGTGGCTGAGAGATATGGTGTGAACAGAGCGGACCAAGATGCATTTGCTGCAGCTTCTCACCAGAAGGCGGCCAAGGCGCAAAAGGACGGCCTGTACGACAAGGAGATTGTACCAGTCACGACGAGGTGGCACCCAAATCCAGAGAACCCAGAGGTCACAGAAGAAATCACAGTCGACAAGGATGATGGTATCAGGCCGAACAGCACTCCTGAGTCGCTCGCCAAGATGAAGCCCGCATTCAAGCCAGATGGCTGCTCGACCGCAGGAAACAGCAGTCAGGTTTCAGACGGTGCAGCGGCAGCTCTCATGATGAGACGAAGCACAGCGACTGCGCTTGGATTGGAGAAAGACATCATCGGCAAGTGGGCAGGCACACAGACCGTCGGCTGCAAGCCAGACGAGATGGGTATCGGTCCAGCCATTGCCATTCCAAAGTTGCTCGACTACACCGGTATCAGCACGAGCGAGGTCGGTATCTGGGAGATCAACGAGGCGTTCGCCAGTCAGGCAATCCACTGTGTCCGCACTTTGGGCATCGACGAGTCCAAGGTCAACCCTAAGGGTGGTGCTATTGCCCTGGGTCACCCACTTGGTGCTACTGGTGCGAGACAGCTCGCGACACTTCTGCCAGAGTTAGAGAGGCAGGGACAACAAGTCGGTGTCATCTCGATGTGTATCGGTACCGGAATGGGTATGGCCAGCTTGATTATTAGGGAGTGATAGACGAAAATACCACCAACTTGTACTATTTCGAGAAACTATATCGCCAGCAATCTTCGGTCTCAAGCCTCCCAAACAAACAGATCGAGACCTGCTCAAGCTTTTTACCCCATGGACCATGAAGTGTCATTTCCCGGGATAACCGTTCCGAATCGGGCGCTAAGGATTCCGCAGAAAGAAACTGCCGATCAGCCATGGATCACTTATCTTCGATGTTTATCTCGTGTGACCATGTACTTTTTATTCTTGAACATCGTTTTTTCTCTTCTTTATCTGTCTATTTAGTGGTTCAGTATTTTTCTTTTTGGTAGCAATTGACAGAGCGCGACGATGGCTGCTAACGATCCTGGTCTTGCGCCTCTGAGCGCGCCGGCTGAAGACCCAAAACCCGACACGGCGCATGACCTTAAAGATGGTGTTGTTCACGATGAGAGACCTGTTGCGCCTGATCAGTTCGACGAGAAGTATGAGACGACGAGGCTGGAGGTCTGGTAAGTGAAACGTTTCTTTGTGTCTTTTCTTCTGTGTCCCGAGGAAGAGGTAGTTCGGGAAAGAATGTTTCGCAGTCTATGTGCCGAGGTGACTCGAAATCAGTCATCAAACTGCATGATTATGTCCTTGCGATCTTGAACCCCCTACAGAAGTCGAAGGCTCTACGCCATGGTCAAACAATGAGTTGCTATCACCAGATTTGGACTTACTTACTTACTACAACCCGATCAAGCAGGCTGACTAGCTAGGTCATGGTACTCCTACTACGTCGGCAACAATGGTCTCACCTTGTTCAATTTTGCGCCTACAGCTTTCCAGAATCTACTATACCAGCAAGCCGGAGATGGCGAGATCCTCTTCTTTGCAGGCCGAAACCGCACAATCAACTCGATCGTTTTACTTTGCAACGGCATCTCCTTCGCGATCCAGATCGTCATCTTTCTCTTGATCGGCGCCTTTGCCGACTTCGGCACCTTTCGACCATACATTCTTATCGGTGTGAGCATAGTCGCCTACGGCATTGGCTTCGGCTGGCTAGGCGTGCACACCCAAGACAAATGGCAAGCAGCAACCGGTCTCTACATCGTGGGGCTGATCGCCTACCAACTCGCCCTCACGTACTGGACAGCCGCCTTCCCCGGTTTAGCGAGGAACACCAAGGAAATGCGAGCCAAGGCCCAAGAATACGAAGACGGCACCATCACACGCGATCAATACGACCATGCCGACAGCATGAAGCGCAACGAACTCAGCAACATGGCCTTCATCATTCAGTCCGCCGGCGAGATGATCATCTTGGCTATCATCGTCGGCATCATGTTCGGACTCAACGTCAACGCGTCCACGGAGAACAACAACTGGGGTCTGAGCGTACTGATCGCCTTCGCATCTGGCGTGTGGCTACTCCTGAGCATCCCGTGGTTCGTAGCCGAGAAGCGACGCCCAGGCATGGATCCCGGCATGAACATCGTCGCGGCCGGTTTCCTGCAATTGTGGCGCGCCATCACGCAGATCTGGCACCTGCGGCAATCGCTCGTCTACCTCATCGGCTACTTCCTGCTAGGCGACAGTCTGAACACATCCGTGACTGTCATCGGCACATTGCAGAACTCCATCGTCAGCTACAACACGCTGCAACTGACGTACCTGCTCCTCGTCGGCATTGCGGCCCAAGGCCTGGGCATTTACGGCTTCTGGTACGTGCAGCGGCGCTTCGGGATCAGCACGAAAGTCATGTTCGTCGCCGTCGCCGTCGGCATCATCCTGCTCGACGGCTGGGGCATGATCGGCATCTGGACGCAGAAATTCGGCTTCCACAACGAGTGGGAGTTCTGGGTGTACCAGGTCTTCTACGGCCTCTTCGTGTGTCCGTGGTACAGCTACAGTCAGACCATGATTTCGGAAGTGACGCCCCGCGGCCACGAGTTTCTGTTCTTCAGTCTTTTCAGTATTATCGGAAAGACGAGTGCGTTTATTGGCCCGTTGGTCAGTAGTGCTATCATCGATGCCAGTCCGAGTGGGAACAATAGCTTGCCGTTTTATTTCTTGTTCGGACTTAGTTTGGCGAGCACGCTTGTGCTGGTGTTTTTTGTTGATCTTAAGAAGAGCCAGGTTGAGCAGCAGAGGTTTTTGGAGGATGAGAGGGAGAAGCTGCTCAAAAATGTTCTGTAGTTTTTGTAGTTGCGTGGCTCGCCAGGTAGCATGTACTTCGTGCACCGAGCTTGTATATAGGATCTGTTTGACGCAAACAAAAGTATTCTTCAGTCGCAGTGCTGATTACGATACCTCTGTGTTCAGTGTGCACAATGACGCCGTGATACATGAGGCCTCAATTACTACTGTCTCGGGCTGTGTGAGGTTGTGAACGCCGGTACAAAGTCACATGCGAGATGGACTAGCGTCAAAGCACGCCATATGGCGTTGTGCTTATAAAGCGATGTACCAATCTGTGACAGCATTCAATACAATAGCATCAGTAAGTCCCTCTCAATCTTAATTGTCCAGTTCATTCATTGCAATCTATAGTATTCTACTTCGAAACCGAAACCTAGAAATGCCCATCATGGAAACCAACAAACCGCGCTTGTGTAAAAGAAGGAAGCAAAACAGGATGAGTCGCTTGAACGCTGTGAACGCTATGGAAAAATGCGCGTTCGAAAAGAATGGAACTCGCTGATGAAGGTTTTGTGCTCCGAAAGAATGCGACTCAAAGAACAAAGAGCGAAGGAAACAACGCCTCGCTAAACCCCTCAATCGTGGACGACATGAAATATTACCGTACCCGCTAAGGGTGGGCGCAAAGGAAAGTCATCTCGTAAGATGTGTCGTCATGGTCGCACAGAGGTCGTACCTCATGCCTCGATCAACCTCTGGCGCTCATCTGTGGTTTCGGCCTCCTCCTCGTTCTGGTTCTCGAAAACATTCTGGATATGAACGTGAACAACGTCACCGCGTTTCTGCTTAGGGACCAGACGGCTGGTAACGACGTGATGTTCAGTGCTCCTGCGCCTGTTGATCATAAAGGCTTGAATGGCACCTACGAGCGCGACCAGCGCACTGGCCCACCAAGCTAGAGCAACAAAGTTGATCTGGATACCAACACCATAGAGCAGGCCAGCGATCGGAGACGCCAAACAACGGCAAGCTGCACCGGTACTTGCTGCGAGGCCATTGATCTTTCCCAGAGTAGTCGGAGATGGTGCTGCTTCCTTGATCAAGATCAAAAGCAGTGGGTAGGCCAAGATCGAGAGAACGTTGCGGACGGTCAAACAGAAGTAGATGCCGGGATAAAGAGCTTCTGCCGGCAGCATGGCCAGGTAAGGAACGATAAAGTATGCGACAGGATGCAGAACTGTGACGATAATAAAGAGCTTCCAGACTCCCAGGAACGAAGCTGCCAGAGGAAAGACGACTGCCTGGACGAAAAGCGCAATGATACCGTTGACCGACATGATGATACCGACGTCCTGGATAGACAAACCAAGACCACCCCCCAGGTTGTCCAACGAAACGACGGCGGGTTTTCCCTCACGCTCATCCTGGAAAAAGATGGGCAGAAGGTGGTCGTATGTCATGGAATGATAGGTGAAGATACCCAGAGCCACGATGAGCATAACAACTCTTCGGGTGTAGGTCGTTGGCTTAGTTTTCTCTGCAATGGGTGAAGCTGGCCTTGTTCCATCCTCATTTATTCTCCATTGCTCTTCCTGGTCGAGGTTGACACGGTTGAATGTTCCGTAAGAGCTCTCTTGAGCAAGATTGACAGCGGCGGTAGTGGTACCGGCTTGAGCAGGGATCAATGGAGTCTCGGCTTCGGTATGCTCGAGGTCGTCTGGAGTGCTCCATGGCTGCATGTCCGGGTGGGTTTCGTCGAGAAGCAAATATCCTGCGATGATGGACACAAACATCAGGCCAGCGCAAATAACGTTAGGCAAGAGGTATGGGAACTTGTCGAAGATTCCGCCTCGTGGAAAAGTGTCGGGAAAGTTTTTGGCTGGATGGGCAAAGTAGCCCCCGATTGAAGGTCCGATGATAGTACCAATGGACCAGACGAAAGGCATTACCGAGAATGCTCGAGCTGCAGGGGATGTTAGCGAATGTCTCTTCGAAGCCGGGGCTGGCTAACTTACCCTCATGCTTGGGGTTGACGGTGATTTCGCCGACCATTGTCTGGATCACACCAATGTTACCATTCAACAGACCACCAAGAGCTCTTCCAAACAGGGCCATCCAGAAGCTGTTGGAAGTTCCAACAAGAAGTAAAGAAAGCATGGTTCCGAAACAACCAAGGAGAAGAACGGGCTTACGACCTATCCGATCAGACAAACCTCCCCAGTACCTGTATTGTTGTCAGTTCTGTTAAGACGAAATGGATCAAGGTTGACTTACACTCCGGTGAGGGCCTCCGCCAGCGAAAAGGCGGCGATAAGGATTCCCGCGTAGAACGAGGCATTGCTGCGGTCGCCGACTTCGAAGTGAAGTACGAGCTTCCAGGCATACGGAAAGATGGAGGTGAGAGCGATGGGCTCGCTGACGCGAATGAGAGCTATGACTGGTCAGCATCTGCTAAAAAGCATACGATGAGGGTGACATACCGAGAAGGAAGAGCTGAGAGATTGGAAACTTGTTAAAGTCCGGTCGTTGTCTTTCCTTTCTGGTAAGAAACATGTTTCACGGGGTTGATGCTGTCTTACGGTCCGCTCTGGCGCAACACTTGACAGGGTCGATATAGTAGTCAAGAAGAATAGGAATGAAGATTGGAAGTTGTTAAAAATTCGTTGTTTATGGTGAGTGCTGTGATTGTTCAGTTACTGCCTGGTTGAATAGGCGTGATGAAGAGAGGATGAAGGGTTTGTCTGTTGAGCAAAAGATGGCAGAGGCAAAGAATCGATACACAAGTTTATCGGCGTAGTCCGCCGATTGGTGGACAAGAAATATCCACGCTTGTGCTTGCCCGAAACGGAAGCGATTAACCGTTTGAGTTCTCGACCGGCTAGGAAAGAGCCGTTGCGCGGCCGGAACTCAATATCTGGCAACAACGATCCATCTGGCTGCCAATATCTTCACGCTGGGCAGCAGAGCTGGGTACTTTCATGTGTGCTCGTGATCTTTCGTACACGTTCATGATGGCGCTTCAGATCAGTGTAGTACGGAAGATTATCCACGGTGAGTTGTAATGGTTGTCGGCCCCGGAACGCAAGCCGCCACGACCAGCGCCGAGAATCCACGTCCTGTACAAGGAAGTGCTAGCCGGGCGTGCAACGGGTAATTAGCATGTGATCATGCTCGAAAGTTCTAGATATAAACACCTCGAATATCCTTGGCCGAGAGCCAACGATGCATAGGGTTGAGGACGTATGGAGACTCAAGAACGATGCAAGCATTCACCGAAGATGTTGTGCAACACAGATGTAACACACCACACATGTAGTTCGGAGGTCGATGCGATGTAACAGTGGGGGCATAGAGTGACCCGGTCAACCCTGGATATCATTCTGGGCTTCGGATCTGGCAGAAGTGAGCGATCAAGAGAGTTCGCGACTGCTCTCTATGCTTCCATTTCACCTTAATCGTCCCTTCGCCGCAGCAAGCCTCTAATTCTGCTGGCCTTCTTGCAGTCGTCCGCACCAAGCAGATGTTCGGCCTGGAGCATTTGGCGGTGCAGCACGCTCGTAGTATCACAGTAATACTCAATCGTACGGTCTATCCTGTGGGAAAAAGCGAACCATGGGATCTCCAGTCGACTTGCCAGAGGAATTGGCATATGATTACATGTGAGATCAGTCGTGGATAAAAACCAATGTGAACGAACTGTGGCCGTGCACTCCAGTCGTTCGTCACATGCTTTGAAAGGCCTACCGGTATTCGTCACGTGTGGCTGAGCTTGTACTGTGGCTGGAGCCCAAGTTCTGACGTACGTGGAGGGGCAGAGCAACAGGCAGCCACCCCTTGGAGATCAAAAACATCTCCACCATTCAACTCTTTCTTTTCTACAAACCACCAGTTCATCTCGCAAATTTCCTTCCTCATCAACTCCTTCGATCAAATCACACAACATGTCTCAAACCGTCCACGTCAAGAACATCGCCTCGCAGACCAGCGAGAAGGAGGTCAGAGACTTCTTCAGCTTCTGGTAAGTGAACCTTGGGGGTCTGATGGGCTACTGAGCACCTTTTGGTCTCATCTTGTTTGTTGTGTTATAGATTGCGCTGGTCTTTTGGTATTTCAGTCTTGAACGAGAAAAGGCCAGCGCGATCTGTAACACAACAGCAAGGTACGACACCAAATGGTGCTCAGTAACCCATCAAGCCCACCACAATTCAGTATCCACAACTAACAATTCTACAGCGGCAAGATTTCTTCCCTCAACGTTGAATCATCCGACTCGACCAAGTCCGCAACCGTCACCTTCGAGAAAGAGACGGCCGCAAAGACCGCTTTGTTGTTGGACAACACCCAGCTCGGACCATCTCAGGTCCAGGTAACCTCGTCCGCATCGCTCGATCAAGTCGCTGGCGGTAAGACTGCCGGTCACGATGAGCACGGCGAAGAGGTCAGCCAAGAAGACAAGCCTCGTGCCCGCATCATCGCCGAATACCTTGCACACGGCTACACCATCAGCGACAAGGCCATCGAGAGAGCTCTCGAGGTCGACAAGCAGCACGGAATCAGCGGTCGCTTCCAGAAGGCACTCACCGACTTCGACTCCAAGTACAAGGCTTCTGAGAAAGCTCAGGCCGTCGACCAACAGTACCAAATCTCTCAGAAAGCTGCCGCCAGCTGGAGCGGTCTGAGCTCCTACTTTGAGAAGGCTCTCGACACTCCTACTGGACAACGCGTCCGTTCCTTCTACGCCCAGGGCAACAAGCAGGTCATGGACGTTCACAACGAGGCTCGCCACCTCGCCAACCTCAGGAGCGGCAAGGGTGACATGACCACCGTTCCAGGCACCAACAAGACCAAGTGTGAGTACTGAGATGCCCATTACACGAAGTACACAATGCTGACTTTATCCAGGCAACTGTGGTGCTGACACTGGCAAATGCCCATGTGCACCTGGAAAGTGTGCTTGCAATAACTGCGCAAAGAACCCCGAAGTCTCGACCACCAAGGTCGATGCCGAGACCGCGAACATGCAACAGATTCCAGGCACCAGCAAGACCACCTGCAACTGCGGTGGTGACTCTGCAAAGTGTCCATGTGAGGCAGGCAAGTGTGCTTGCTCTTCCTGCCCAAAGAGCGATGGAATGGAGAAGGTTGAAGGCACAAACAAGACCAAGTGCAACTGCGGTGCCGACTCTGGCAAGTGCCCATGCGAGCCAGGTCACTGCGCCTGCGCTTCCTGCCCAAAGAACTAGGGAGGGACGAGAGACGTCACAAGAGGAGCGAGAGTTGATGATTGACGAAGAGAACGAAGGTGTGGGTTTGAGCTTGCTTTACGTGGGATGATACCTTTTTGCACCTAGCATGAATTCGCGAAACGAGAATGCAACAAAAAAGCCTCTATGACTTAATGAAATGAGGATTCTTAGCACCTGAAGTGATAGCCACGCGATTGACAAACTGCCGTAAGTGTCGCATACAATGCCGATCCAGCCTTTTGAGGACACTATGTATGGCATCAGCAGTCTATCATCCAACGTATAGCTGGTGTATTCATCTTATTATCGATTATAGTAAATCCCTGATATATAACTATTGTATCTATATAAAGTTCCTTGAATCCCGGCGTTGAACGGTTGATGGGTCACTAAGTACCATATTACTGAGTGTCACTTATATTGTCAACTGCGAGATAGCTAAATGGTCATACAGGGCCTGTGAGTTAGAGGGAGTAGGCTGATGGCCTACTCATACGGCCCACTGTGAGATCTTCAACTACATGTATAAGTACCAAAATCGCCATTTTCACAGGGTCGGCTGACGCGTTCGGCCCTTCCTCAGGTGAGCGCTACCGTGCCATGCGGTGAACATTTATCGGCCGAAACATGGTGGATCAAGTTTCTCCCCATGGAGGCACGAAAGGCTACCTTATTGGCAAAAGTTCAGACCGCTGACCAGGTCTCTGATGGTATTCTGACAGTACTCGCATGCGGTGTCACCGCCGCGGAGAGTGCAAGACCGGCATACCCGATCAGGTAACCCCGGCGGCTGACAGGTGGCCCACTCCCCCTCCCCCCCAAGCGTTCACTCCCACCTCTCCGCACGAGAAACCAATGTCTCCAGAGGCGTAAATATTTTCGAGTGGACCTAGATTTCATGAGCTCACTTTCATGTGGGAGCAGTGAAGTATTGATTGCACATCATCTTGCAGTTGTTTGTTTCTCAATATCAGAACCAGGTCGTTTTTGATTGACTTTGCGCCATGCAGCAAAGGCATCCTCCACTTCCAAGCCACCAGTCCTTAACACGACGACAACCTTAACGGCCCGACTCAGAACATCCCGTTTTATTGTACCAAGAACACTATCTCATGACCGATATCTGGTGGCTGGTCGGTTCTTCTTGTTTTGTCCGGTACCGCTCCGATGCAACGTGATCAGGTGCGTCACTCCTCGAACTCGACCCTGGCTTTTTGCATCCACAGCCACCAACTTGATCTGATCGCAAAACACCTCGTTGGAACTCCACTTATACCATCGGCTTGTAATTGCGGTATCCGAGGGTATCTTGAAGGCCCGTGACCAAGCACCACGGATAATATGTTCGGTCCCAGTTGGATCTACATAGCATACCGCAGCATGCAACCTCGATATTTCCACGTGGTACTGCTCTACATCTGTCATCCATCTCGACTGTCAAAACATGAAGGTCTAGAGACAGCACTCTCGGAACATGAAACAGAAGGCGTGCGCTTGACTCGGCTACTTAAGGTATGCTTTTCAAGGAAGGTATGTCGATACTTGTATTGCGGCTTTCAAAGATACTTGTATACTTACCGGCGGAAGAATCTCCTTGTCCGGGCTACTTGCCGCTTTTACGAAATGCCACAAGCATTTGGTATTGTCCACTCTCACTCCGTCTCCATATTTCCCCCAAATTTCCCCATACCCCATGCCAGTCACACCGATTGCAATGGAGAAACGGCCGCGAGTGGAGCACTCCTCGAGTGTCCGGCTGACCAAATCGGGTAAGCCGGCGGCCTTTGACCGCATCGCGCAGGCTGCCCTTGGTGGATTCGTGGTTCAGTCCCCGCGTGGGTCACCCGCCGGACCTGCGATCAGGCACGCGATACTCCGCACTCCACAAGGAACGAGCGCCACCGACTGCATCGACCAACGGCCTTTGTCCGGGGAGTACTAACGCAGTGTCACTACGGTACCACCAGAGCAATTGCAAGTCTGGTAACCCTATATAAGATGGCAGTCCCTGCTGATCGCCAGTCGTTCCGTTCAAAAGGGCTACTACTCCATTCTCTCCCGGCCTTGTTTGGCCCACCGTGTTCAACCTTCCCCTACTCTGCTTATCCTTCTTCAGACACAATCCATCATCATGAAGGCGTCCAAATTCTATGGCCTACGGGGTCTGAAGCTCAACATCGCCATCGCAATCATCGCCGGTATCGATTTTGCGCTCTTTGGTTATGATCAGGGTGTTATGGGCGGTCTCTTGACCTTGCCTTCTTTCGTGAAGTAAGACAATCTTCAATATAGTGGTCAAAGCATGTTCTGATTCACACAGACTATTCCCTCAAATCGACACAACCCACCCGCCTCCAGGCTGGAGCGCAACCAAAACCTCTAGCGTCCAGGGAATCACGGTCGGTGGTTACACCCTTGGATGCTTCTTTGGCGCAGTCGTCACCATCTTCCTTGGAAACAAGCTTGGTCGCAAGCGCACGATTTTTATTGGTTCTTGCATCATGATCATCGGCGCCGCCCTTCAATGCTCCTCTTTCTCCATCGGACAACTTATTCCCGCCCGTCTTATTACTGGATTCGGTAATGGCATGAACACCTCGACAGTACCAATGTGGCAGTCTGAGACCTCCAAGTCCCATAGACGCGGACAGATGGTCATGATTGAGGGATCTCTGATTGTCTTTGGTGTCATGCTGAGCTACTGGATCGATCTCGGTCTATCATTCACAGAACCAAGCAGTGTCGCCTGGAGATTTCCCATTGCTTTCCAAATCTTCCTTGCACTCATCATCCTTGCCTTTATTCCCGGTCTACCAGAATCGCCTCGTTGGCTTATCCTCAAGGGTAGAGACGAAGACGCGCTGGAAGTTCTTTGCGCTCTCAGTGATCTCCCACCGTACGTCGAAATTCTCTGCTCATATAGCGATAAACACGGCTGACAACCTCACAGGGAGGACCCACTGATTCAAAGCGAGTTCAAAGCCGTCAAGGACACTGTAGAGGAAATGGCCGGAGGCACCTTCATGGACTGCTTCAAGCGCAACAAGAACAGAAACTTCCACAGAACTGTTCTTGCCTATGTCAACCAGATGTTCCAGCAGATTTCCGGTATCAATATCATCACGTAAGCGACCTGACACGACGATCTCGAGGTGCGATAGCTGACAATATCATAGCTATTACGCCCCAACCATCTTCGAGAACAGTCTTGGGCTCTCTCCATTCATTTCTCGTCTGCTCGCTGCTTGCAACGGTACCGAGTACTTCATCGCCTCGTGGATCGCCATCCCCTTGATCGAGCGCAAAGGTCGTCGATGGCTGATGCTGTTTGGTGCTGCCGGCCAAGCCGCGACTATGGCTGTCCTTGCTGGTTGCACATCGCATCTCAGCTACGGTACCGGAGTCGGCGCAGCAACGATGTTGTTCCTTTTCAACTCTTTCTTCGCGGTAGGATGGCTAGGCATGACTTGGTTGTATCCTGCAGAGATTACACCTCTGGGTATCAGAGCGCCGGCCAATGCTATTTCGACCACGGCAAACTGGATCTTCAACTTTGTCATTGTCATGATCACGCCTCCAGCCTTCGCAACAATCGGATACCAGACCTACATCATCTTCGCGGTCATCAACGGCGCGCTCATCTTCCCAGTCGTCTACTTCTTCTACCCAGAGACCGCGTACCGTTCACTCGAGGAGATGGACGAGATCTTCCACAAGTCCACCGGCTGGTTCGACGTTGTCAAGGTCGCGAATGACATGCCTCGTCGCTTCGGCAAGAACGGAGAATTGCTCATCAACTACGAGGATACCGAGGAGTACGCTGCTCACCAGACCGAGAGACGTATGAGCTCTGTCGGTGGCGCTGGTGGTAAGACCAAGCTTGATGGTGATGGCGAGCACGTTGAGCATGTGAACAACCTTAACGAGAAGTACTAGGTGTGGGGATGAACACTGGTAGGACATATACCCGCGCATTTGCGACCCTGGTGGATAGTGGATAGCATTGCGCACATACTTTGCCTACGAGGCAACAACTCATCTCTTTATCCTTGTTTCTTCTTCTTCTTGCGCGCCTTTTCCTCCAGTAACTGGTCCATGTATGACATGCCTTTTCGTTTTGACTTTGCGCTGCGACTGCTCTGTTCTGCTTCGTCCGAATCCTCCTTGATCGATTTTGTGACTGGAGGACCTGTGTCTGCCTCGACATCGCGAGCAGGCTCATCATCTGCAATTTTTTCCTCGGGCCCCGGCTCATCCACAGGCTTCCGTCTCCTCTTCCGTGACGCTTTCGACTTGATCATGCTTGCTCTGCCTTCCTCCTCATCCTCACTCACCGCGTCTTGCGTCGACGCTTTATTGTTCTGCTGCGGCACTTCTTTCTGCACCCTTGTTTTGCTAGCACGATGTCCTTGTGCCGCCTTCTTTCCAAGCAATTGCTCCAGTAACTTGTCGCCCGGTGTTGTAGATTTCCTCTTCAGACCAAACGCATCTAGCTCATCTTCAGGTACTTTGGCGCCTACACCTAACCTACATTTGTCTCAGCCTACGGTGTCTACAACTCCTACTCTTGATCGCTGCTCACGTCTCGGGTTCAGGCTTGAACAGCTCTCGATCCTCTTTTTCCAGCTCCTCTTCTGTCTTTTCTGCCTCACTCGAGGTTGGTGCGGGACCGAGCCATGATTGTATGAGGCGCTGGCTTCGCGCAAGAGCTAGATTCGCTCTGTTGAATATTACGTCTGCTTCGTTCTGTTGCTGTTTCGACATCTCGTAAATATGGATACCGGAATAAAATTGTGAATTGTTGCTACTCGGCGGCCGAACACAAGAGCTTCTGCGACCCGGGAAATCTCGGCCTGGCAGGACCCTGGAGATGCCGAGCGTTTGTTGGCGGCAGGGCAGCCGTCGCAGATCAAAACCTCAGAGCTTCAAACCTCGAAACAAACGCGAAGAGGGTTCTTTACCACGCAACCACTTCCCAATCCCTCACAATGTTCAAAGTCGCGCGCAGTAGGCAAGTCGCCTCTGCCCTTAGGGGTCAATCCACCCGCTCTGCTCTTCAGCAGAAGCGCAACCTCTCTATTCACGAGTACCGCTCCGCTGCACTTCTCGAAACCGTATGCGCAAATCTAGCAATTGTTTATCGTCAATCACTGACACCTTGACAGTACGGCATTGGTGTTCCAAAGGGTAATGTCGCTCACACTGCCGACGAGGCTGAGACTGTCGCCAAGTCGATCCGTATGTCCTACCAACGACGAAGTCCCTAGACAAAAGATGCTGATACTCCCCAGCTGGAGACGACATGGTGATCAAGGCTCAGGTTCTTGCTGGAGGTCGTGGAAAGGGTCACTTCGACAACGGCTTCAAGGGTGGTGTTCGTGTTGTATACTCGTTAGTAAAGTCCAGGTCGACCATTCTTCGATCGCTGACAACAAGAAAGGCCAAAGGAGGCCAGAATCCTTGCAAACGAGATGATCGGTCACAAGCTCATCACCAAGCAAACCGGTGAGCGCGGTCGCATTTGCAACTCCGTCTACGTCGTCGAGCGCAAGTTCGCCAGAAAGGAATTCTACCTCGCTATCCTCATGGATCGTGCATCACAATCGCCAGTTATTGTCGCTTCTTCCCAGGGTGGTATGGACATTGAGACCGTCGCCAAGGAGCAGCCAGACGCCATCATGACCACCGTCGTGGATATTCACAAGGGAGTCACCGACGAGATGGCCACCAAGATCGCGACCGACCTCGGTTTCTCCAAGCAGTGCATCCCAGACGCCATGTCCACCATCCAAAAGCTCTACAAGGTCTTCATGGAGAAGGACGCTACCCAGATCGAGATCAACCCTCTCTCCGAGACCGCCGAGCACGAGGTTCTCTGCATGGACGCCAAGCTCAACTTTGACGACAACGCCGACTTCAGACAAAAGGAGGTATTCGACTGGCGCGACACCACGCAGGAGGACGCCGACGAGGTCAAAGCCGCCCAGCAGGGTCTCAACTTCATCAAGCTCGACGGTGACATTGGATGCTTGGTCAACGGAGCCGGTCTCGCCATGGCGACTATGGACATCATCAAGCTCAACGGCGGCACACCGGCAAACTTCCTGGACGTCGGAGGCGGAGCTTCGCCCGAGTCCATCCGCGCGGCTTTCGACCTCATCACCAGTGATCCAAAGGTCACTGCTATCTTTGTCAACATCTTTGGTGGTATTGTTCGCTGCGACGCTATTGCCCAGGGTCTCATTCAGGTTGTGCAGAGCATGAACCTCCGGGTTCCTGTTATTGCCAGATTGCAAGGTACTAACAACGAGAAGGCGCATGAGTTGGTGAGTCACAAACTCTATCTTGTCATGAATCACAGCTTGCTGACCAACTCAGATCGGTAACTCGGGCCTCAAGATCTTCTCCATCGACGACCTGCAAGAGGCCGCCAACAAGGCGGTGCAGTTCTCCAAGATCGTCAAGCAGGCGCGCGACATCGACATCGGCGTCGAGTTCAGTCTCGGTATCTAAACGTCGAACGGCCTTCTTTCTGTCGATAGTCCGACTTGCTTTTTTGATGGAATGGCGTGGGACACGTTGAAAGCGGCTTTGGGGGCTTCATATTCTGTGTACTAAATACCAATGCATTTCGTTCCCTGAAGCTTGGCGCGATGCGCAAGAAACTCTCACACCCATCTACTTCCTAACTATATCTCCGAGCGTTCCTGCTTTCTCTTCTCCACACACTTCTACTTTCTCATCTCCATGCGCTTCTGCTTGCTCTTCGCACATTCGAATCTTCTTTCACCCGCGATAAATCACACCTCTACATCGCTCACAAAATCACGATGTCGTCTCCAAAGCGCGTTTACATGGTGCTACTGCACGAGGGCCTTGCAGCACTGGAATACTTCGGAGAGCGCCTCAGCGACATTTTACGCGACCACGAAATCCCAGTCGAGATCGTCAAAGGCAGGCCTAACGGAGATGCCAAAGCTCGTAAGCTATACTATGTAAGCCCACTCTACGAATTACTGATGCACTATCATGCTGACTGATATGTTTGAAGGTTCTATTCCACGAGACGATTGGTCAGGCCATTCTCGAACTGTGGCTTGACTCAGACGAGATGCAACGCATCAAGCCCAGCCTCGAGAAGCTTGCTCCTCTGGTCCTTTTCAAGAGCGAATCGCAGAGTGGGCTAGTCAATTGTGGCATGCCGAAACCACCAGAGTTTGCTTCTCCGGATGCACAAGCAGTCAATCGCATAAGATCACTAACCCTCGAGCAGAGCAGAGGGTCCCAACTAGAAAAGCGCATCATGTACATGGAAGTGCGCAACCCGGGTGATGAAGCGGCGGAGCAATTCAGGCAGACCCTCCTCAATATCCTCAATAGAGTCGGTATTACAGTCGATCTTGAACGAAGCTGGACTCCTGAGAAGGCTAAAGTCAACACGCTTTACTGGGTGAGTCCATTCCATGAATTACTGATGCACTATCATAGTAACTAATATGTTTGAAGCCACCGACACACCCAACGATGGGAAGGGGCATTTTCGAATTGTGTCTTCCCACCAAAGCCTACAGTATCCTGAAGCCTATCATAGACAAACAGCCTTTGCTCGCGTTCGTCTCCGAATCGTACGATGGGTACATCAAGTTTTCCAATTACGTCCCGCGTACAGATCCGGATGAATTGGCCGAGGTCGACCTTTAGTGATGAGGCTGGTTGACATGAGGCATGCGTCACGAAAGAGAACGATTATGATTACGGAAACAGAGATACCCAAGAATACAATAGTCAACTCCATCTTCCTCTGCTGTTTTATACCTTCTCACTAATGTTCCAACTGAGCTACACATCTGCAGTGACGATCTGTTGCATCAGCTGTAGTGTCCTGCTCGGATTGAACACTGACGTTGTCCATCAACACTGAAGCGTCTGTGTCTGGTGACAGCCGTATATAGCGGCGTGCTATTTCTGCGACGAAAACGAATGGGATACCGCTTTCGACTTGAGTCTGCTGGGGGTCACTGTCATAAGACCGCTGGGTATCCTCCCTCGCGGTTGACAAAATAAGTGGCACATACAACGCTAGATTCAGCTTTTTTTTGGGCACTATATACACTATCAGCCGACTATAATATCACGTATAGCTGTTATATCTGTCTAATTGTGAATCCCTTGCAAGTAAACAATATATTTATACATAATTACTCAAATTCTGGTGTTAAACAGCTAATGTATTACTAGGTGTTATATTACTGAGTGCCACTTATTCTGTCAAC